>JADEYI010000456.1_pt1 | contig 56933 bp, 53 predicted proteins | sample 8542331 | NCBI WGS metagenome assembly JADEYI01 (sample SAMN16510988, study PRJNA670497) | mine drainage metagenome | isolation source: biofilm near Copperflume 1 | place: Germany: Marsberg coppermine Kilianstollen | collected 2018-02 | reverse complement strand
TGCTTCCACACGCAGAGTCTACATCGCGCGGATTAACCTATGGTGGACCCTTAGCTGGAGAGGCCGTCCAACTGGACACGAAGGTCTTCGGGGAGCGATGACTCCCACGAGACCCGGCGCCCGGTCCGTGGGTGCTCGAAGGCCAGCGAGTAGGCGTGGAGGAACGGGCGCGAGATGAGGGCGCCGGGCAGAGCGCGGCCCTGGCTGTAGACCTCGTCGCCCGCCACCGGATGGCCGATGGCCGCCAGGTGGACTCGAATCTGATGGGTCCGGCCCGTCTCGAGCTCGGCCGTGAGCAGGGTGCTCGGGGCCGGCCGGGCGAACCGCTGCTCGACGCGGTAGCGGGTCCTCGCCTCCTTGCCCGTTCGGGACACGGCCATCCGGGTCGGTGAGCCGACCGATCGCCCCACCGGCGCGTCGACCATCCCGGACTCGCCCTCCACGGCGCCGAGGACCAGCACCCGGTAGCGGCGGGACACGCGTCGCTCCCCCAGCTGCTGCACGAGCGAACGGTACGAGTCGGGTGTGCGGGCCACCACCATGAGGCCGGACGTGCCCCGGTCGAGCCGGTGCACGATGCCCGGTCGGTCGGGGTCGGCGCCCACCTCGTCGGCCACCGAGCGGAGCTCGGGGAACCGCGCCAGGAGCCCGTGCACCAGCGTGCCCGTCCGGTGGCCTGCCCCCGGGTGGACCACCAGCCCGGCGGGCTTGTCCACCACGATCACGTCCGGGTCGGCATGGACCAGCTCGAAGGACACGGCCGGGTCTGCCTCGGGCAGTTGCCGCCGCGCCTCGGGGTGGCGATCCACCCGCAGCTCCTGGCCCAGGCGGAGCACGGTGCGCCGGCTGTGGATGGTGGCACCGTCGATCTGCACCCGGCCTTCCTCCACCAGGGTATTGACCGACGATCGGGAGATGTCGGCCATGAGCGCCACCGCCTTGTCGACCCGGACCCCGTCGAGGGACGCCGGGACTACCACGGTGAGGATGTTCACGGCTGACCGGGCCCGCGGATGAGCGAGACCAACAACAGGGCGCTACCCACGACGATCGAGGCATCGGCCACATTGAAGGTCGGCCAGAAGTGCAGGGCGACGAAGTCGACCACGGCGCCGTGGTCGCCGCGGAAGAGACGGTCGATGAGATTGCCCAGCGCCCCTCCCAGGATGAGACCGAGGGCGGCGGCCTGACCGGCCGATGATGCCCGTCGCACCATGGCGACGAGCCCGACCGCGGCCAGGGTGGCCACCGCGATGAGGAGGAACCCCTTCCCCTGAAGCAGGCTGAAGGCCGAACCCGTGTTGCGTGACAGCTCGAAGTCGAGGGTGCCGATCAGATGGACGGGGCCGCTGGCCAGACGGGTCACGGCCCACCACTTGGTGAGCTGGTCGGCCAGGACCACCGCCCCGGTCACCGACAGGGCGACCACCAGCCGGCGGACACCGGACGACGGTCCCGGGTGGTCCGCGGCCACCGGCGCGTCGTCGGTCAGCGCCGTGACAGGCCGCCGCTCTTGCATGCGACGCACAACCGGGCGAACGGGAGGGCTCGAAGCCGGGCTTTGGGGATCGGCTGGTAGCACCGCTCACAACTCCCGTAGGCCTTCCGCTCGATCTTTCGGAGGGCATCATCGATCTCCTCGACCGCCGCCGCGGCCTGCGCCGACAGCGCCAGGTTCCGCTCACGGTCCACCGTGACCGTTCCGCCCTCACCCGACTCCTCGTCGAACTGGACGTCACCGGGCTCGCGCTCCAGTGCCAACGAGTCGGCCTCGGCTCGCAGGTCGACGGCCTGGCCCTTGTAGATGGAGCGCTCCTCGGCCAACAGCGCCCCTTGTTCCTCGAGGAATTTTGGCTCCTTGGCGTACGGTCCCACGGTGGGTCGCTTGGGTGCCGGAGCGACCTTCTTCGCAGCCGGCGCCTTGGCCGTGACCGGCGCGGACTTGGTGGCGGCGCCTGTCGCCTTCTTGGCCTCCGGAGCCGCCTTCTTCGGTGCCGACGTCGCCGCCGACGGTCCGGCCTTCCTGCCCGCCGGCACGGCCTTCTTGCCCGTGGTGACGGACTTCTTGCCCGCCGGTGCGGCCCCCTTCGAGGCCAGCGTGGCCGGCTTGGCCCCCGGCGCGGCCCGCTTCGACCCCGATGCGGCCTTCTTGTCCTTGGACACGGCCCGCTTCGGCGCCGTCTTGCTGGAAGCCGGCACGGACTTCTTGGCGGACGCGGCGAGCTTCTTCGGTGCTGACTTCTTCGGAGGACGGGATGCTGCCTTGGCGCCCGACGAGGCGGTCCGGGCCGGGGCGGCTCTCTTTGGCGGACGTGCTCCCGCCTTCTTCGCTGCCGTCACTTCGACCTCCTCAAGGCTCGGCCCACGACGTGGTCGCGACCGATCACGGGCGCTGGGGCAAGGACCGCCCCCGACATCCGACGGGCGGGTGACGATACCGTGCCCAGCCCGATGCGGCAATCCGACGGTGGGAACTTGTCCCAGGGACCATACCGTCGCGGCCCCGACCTTCGAGCAGGTGCGGCCCGGCGGTGGTGAGAGCAGGGCCGCGGGAATCCGGTGCACGTCTCCGACCCGGGCCTTGCGCCCCGCTTGGCAACCGGGGGGGCGCGACCAGGCGCCGCCCTACAGCGGAAGGGGGGCGTTGGCGCTGGTGGTGGTCGGAGCAACCGCTCCGGTGGGTCGCATGTCGGCTTCCTCGCCGCTCGGACCGGTACCCGTGCCGCCGGCGGCCGGTGCGCCCTGCGAAGGCCCGGCGGCCGGGCGGTTGCCTCCCTGGATGACGGTGGCGTGGGGCGAAGTGGGGCCCGGGGTGTGGACCGTGGTCTCTTTGGCCTCCGCAGCCGGCGGGGGGCCGTCGTGGGTGGGGTTCGGCTGCACATTCTGGTCGACCCACCGCAGGATGTCACCCAACGCCGTGCGGAGCCGGTTGCGCTCACCCTCCAGGTGACGCGACATGGTCTCGACCTCGTGCGAGAGTCTGCCCCGCGTCTCTTCGAGGCGGCCGATCTCCTCCCGCAGGCGCTGCTCCGACTCTGCGGCGATCTGGGTCGCCTTGGCCGTGGCCTGTTCGGTCAGCAACCGCGCCTTGGCGTCGGCCTCGGCGATCAGCCTGGTGGCCTGGGCCTCGGAATCGGCCTTCGTCTCGTCGACGAACTTCTGGGCCAGCAGCAGCGTTCGCTGCAGCGTGTCGTCGCCCACCACGGCTTCGGAGCTTTGCTGGGCAGGCTGTTGCTCGAGCGTCGATTCGAGGTGGGAGATGCGCTCCGCGGCCTGGCGGAGACGCTCCCCGCTCTGTCGGAGCTGCTCCTGCAGCCCCTCGGCCTCGACCGCGGCCTTTTCGAGGTACTCGTCGACGTCGTCTCGGTGATACCCCTTGAGGGTCTCACGGAACTCGACGGTGCGGAGCGAATCGAGAGCAGATTGCGAAGCGTCCATGCGCTCCATGCTAGCGGCGGAACCCAGCGTTTCCGTGGATCACACTCAGGAATTCCGGGGAACTCCGCCGCGCTCCTCCGTCAGGCCGTCACCTGCCCCGAGGGCTGGGGATTCACGATGAGAAGAGCGGGATCAGGACCACGAGGACGATCAGGAAGACGACCATCACCGAGAGGTCGAGGCCGACCCCACCCACCTGCACCGGGGGGATGATCCGTCGAATGGGCCGGAGCACCGGTTCGCAGATGGCGGACAGGACGTTCTGCACCTTGCGGACCGGGGAGTCGTAGGCCAGCCGGCCGGATGCCGTGAACCAGCTCAGGATCGAGTAGGCGAACAAGACCAGCAGGAACAGGTCCAGGAGGGTGACGATGATTCCGAACATGGCGCCTCATTCCCCTTCTGGTCAGGTGGCGACGAGCGTGCCCTCGCTCAGGGATTGACCAATCCGCGATCGGCCAGGCGCTGCCGCTCTTCGTCGGACACCTTCACGTTGGAGGGAGTGAGCAGGAACACCTCGTCGGCAACCCGCTCCATGCCTCCGGACAGCGCATAGGTCACCCCGCTGCAGAAGTCGATCATCCGTCGCTGCAGATCGCGATCGGCGCTCTGCATGTTGACGATGACGGGCTGGTTGTTCATCAGCCGATTGGCGATCTCCTGGGCGTCGGCGAACCGCCCGGGAGCGACGATGTGCACCCGGGCGCCGGGCGTCTCCTGGGAGATGGGCCGGACCGATGACGAGACGGTCGTCCTGCCCCCCAGCGGGGGCGGCGACGCGGCCACCGCCGTGCCGGCGGTCTCGTCACGGGTGAGGGTGCGGATCCGTGGGTTGGCAACCGATGCGACGGGCTCATCGACGTCGTCGAGTGGGGCCGCCGACCGCTGGCCCACCCGGCCGACCGGGGCCGGCGACCGCGACTCGTAGTCCTCGTAGTCGTCGTAGTCGTCATCGACGAGACCCAGATAGGCCATCGTCTTTTTCATGAACGAAGCAGGCATCGTTTCCTCCTGTTCACAGCGTAGTGCGTGGCTCCGCGACCAGGTGGACAGCCGGACCTGCTCCGACACCGGCGAGTTGGGCCGCGACGATGCGGGTTCAGGACTCCTGGCCCGGGCGGTACCGGGCGGCAGGGCGTCCTGCCCGCCTGGGGGCCCGGTCCCCGAACAGGGCACGTCCCAACCGAAGCATGGTCGAGCCCTCCGACAGCGCTACCTCCAGGTCGTCGGACATCCCCATCGACCGCACGGGCAGGTCCAGGGAGTCGGCCAGGGAAGACACGAGGGCGAATCCGGACCGGGCGCCTGCGGGAGGACCGGGAGGGCCCACGGCCATGAGCCCCGCCACCTCGAGGGGCTCGTCCCGCAACGCCGCCACCAGCTCCCCCACCCCGTCAGGCTGGCATCCCCCCCGACCCGGGAGGCCGGCCACGTCCACCTGGACCAGCACCTTGGCGTCCGGTGACCGCTTGGCGATGGCGCGGCCTTCCTCGACCCGGCCCACGCCCTGCCACCAGGTCACCACCGGGGCCAGGCGGCCCACCTTGTTCCGCTGCACGGCACCGAGGAAGTGCCACACCGCCCCCGACCCGTCGCCCACGGCGAGGGATTTGGCCACCAGGTCATCCGCATAGTTCTCGCCGATCTCCGTCAAGCCGGCGTCGAGGGCCGCCTCGACCGCCTCCGGGCCGAATCCCTTGGTCACGGCCACGACCCGGATGGACGTCGCATCGCCGCGGGCCGAGGCGATGCGGACACGGACCTCCTCCAGCCGCCGGTTGAACGCCCCGAGGTCGAACCGGGCCTCCGTCACGCTTCGGCGCCACCATCGGACCAGACGATCATGGCCTGTCGCCCGGTGTCCCGGCGTGCCCGATGGGAGAAGTAGCCCCCGGCGCAGGCGGTGCAGGCGTCGATCCCCGCCGTCTCCCTTGCCCCGCCGGCGACCAGCGCCGCCGACACGGTCGCCCGGAGGTCGAGCGCGGGCCGGCCGGCGGTGGTGGTTCCGACCACACCCTGGCCGTAGGCGCCGGCCAGGTCGCCGAGGTCGCCCTCGGAGAAGTCGTAGCAGCCGGCGTGGATGCACGGGCCCAGCGCACCGACCACCCCGGTGGCACCCGTAGCCCGCATGGCCGCCACCGCCGCCTCCACGACGCCTCCCGCCAGTCCGCGCCATCCGGCGTGGACGGCGCCGAACACCCCCTCCGGGCTGCCCAGGGCGATCGAGGCGCAGTCAGCCGTCAGTACCGAGAGGGCTAGCGACGGGTCCGCAGACACCAGGCCGTCGCACGATCCGGCCTGGACCGCCTCCACTTCCCGGCCCTCTGATGGGAGCGGCCGTCGGGGGCCACCGGCTGCCGAGACGAGCACGATGGACCCGTGGACCTGATCCATCCACTGGACCTGGCGAACCGGTGTCCGCCCCTCCGCCCGTCGGGAGACGTGAGCAGTCCACTCCTCGAGCCGGGCGCCGGGATAGGCCTCGTCCGCCGAGGGCCGAAGGTCACCCCACGTGGCGTCGCTCCAGGCGGCACGAACGGTCCCGACGATGAGGACGGGGGGAAGGCTCCGGTTCAGCGAAGGAACGAGGGCACGTCGAAGTCGTCGTCGCCCAGGTCGATGTCGTCGTCAGCGGGCGCAGCGAAGATGTCCTCGTGGGCCGCCTCGGCGCCCAGCACCCGGCTCCGGGTCTCGTCGCGGCCGGCGGACTCGGTATGGCCCGGTCGCCCCTGCGGCTGGGCCTCCCAACGCTCGAATCCGGCGGCGATCACGGTGACCCTGACCTCCTCGCCCATGCTCTCGTCGATGACGCTGCCGAAGATGATGTTGGCGTCCGGGTGGGCCACGCCGTGGATGATCTCGGCGGCCTCGTTGACCTCGAACAACCCGAGGTCGGGCCCGCCGGCGATGTTGAGCAGGATGCCTCGAGCCCCCTCGATGGACGCCTCCAGCAGGGGGCTGGTGATGGCGGCCCGGGCGGCGTTGACCGATCGCCCCTCGCCGGTGGCCGACCCGATCCCCATGATGGCGGTGCCGGCGTTGGTCATGATCATCTTCACGTCGGCGAAGTCGGTGTTGATCAGGCCGGGCACCGTGATCAGGCTGGTGATGCCCTGGACACCCTGCATCAGGACCTCGTCGGCCATCTTGAAGGCGTTGACCATGGACGTCTTCTCGTTGGAGACGGTCAGCAACCGGTCATTGGGGATGATGATCAGGGTGTCGACCTTCTCCTTGAGGTTCTGGATTCCCGATTCGGCCTGCACCGATCGACGTCGGCCCTCGAAGGTGAAGGGGCGGGTGACCACGCCGATGGTCAGTGCACCCAGTTCCTTGGCGATCTCGGCCACCACCGGAGCCGCACCGGTGCCGGTGCCGCCGCCCTTGCCGGCGGTGATGAAGACCATGTCTGCGCCCTTCAGCGCCTCCTCGATCTCCGAACGGTGTTCCTCGGCGGCCAGGCGACCGACCTCGGGATCACTCCCCGCGCCCAGACCCCGGGTCAGTTGGCGCCCGATATCGAGCTTGAGATCGGCATCGCTCATGAGGAGGGCCTGGGCGTCGGTGTTGGTGGCGATGAACTCGACGCCCCGTAGCCCCGCCTCGATCATGCGGTTGACGGCGTTGACACCGCCGCCCCCCACTCCCACCACTTTTATTACGGCGAAATAGTTATTCTGCGCCGGAACGGTCATGTAATCCCTTACCCTCGACCAAAGGTTGAAACCGTTCCAACCGGCGAGTTGGTGCTTACGATACGGTCAGCGGAGTACCTGGTCAAGCACGGTCGACGGCCGGAGGACACGGTGGTGGGCCAGATAAGCCCCAGTTCGCCGCCTTCAACCGCTGACCGCCGGGGACTGGGGCACCATGACATCGACGGTCGACGTGCTATGCAACGAGCCGTGGGCCAGGATGGCAGCCACGTCCTCGTACTTGGTGGGGAGATCGGTGGCGGTCCCGAGCAAGACGGTGATCCCCGAGTTGAGGGCCATGCTGATGCTGGCGTCCGCGGCGACCGTCACCGACACCACCTGTGCGGAGAACGCGGGCGGCAGGGTGCGAGCCACCGTGAGCCCGGCCGACGCCGACGCGGGCAGGGAGCCTCCCACCACCGAGGGGGGAATCACCCTGCCCGGGGTATGCACGGCGAACACCGCCAGGCCGGGCAGCCGGGCGGGCTGGACCTGCAGGGTCCGGCCGTAGCCGTCCAGTGTCGACCACGAGGCTCCGGGGCCGGCCATCTGCACCGCAGGCACCCGCTCGGTGACGGCGATCTGGATGCCGTCCGGCCAGTGGCGACGGACCTGGGCGGTGGCGATGAACGGCAGCGCCTCGACCCGCGCCGCCGTGGCCCCGGGGTCCGTGCTGATCAGCGGCGGGTGGTGGGCGAGGCCGGCGGCGGCCACGATGGAGGCCGAGCTGGTGTGCGGATGGGCGCCGGTGACCGTCACCACCTGAGCACTGAACAGCGGCGTGTGCAGGAGCGCCACTACCCCGGTGACCAGGCACAAGGCGACGACCACGCCGAGGATCCACAAGAGGCGGCGCCGGCCCCGGCTGCGCTCGACGGCCACCCGGCGCTGTCGGATCCGAGGATCGATCGGGGCCAGTTCGTCCGTGGGCGACCGCACGGTCGGGGTCATCCGGCAACCGTCTCCGAATCGGGGAACCCGATCAGGCGGACCTCGGGGCGGAGGGCCACGCCCGTGGCCTCTTCCACCGCCGCCTGCACGTGGCGGATGAGGCTCTCCACATCGTCGGCCGAGCCGTCCGGATCGGCCTGGATGAAATTGGCATGCTTGGTGGAGACCTGAGCGCTTCCGATCCGGAAGCCCCTGAGCCCGCACTCGTCGATCAGCCGGCCGGCCGAATCGCCGGGGGGATTGGTGAACACCGATCCGGCATTGCTCCCCCCGGGCTGGTTGGCGCGACGCCACCGCACGATGGTGTCGATGGTGGCTTTGCCCGCCTCGGGAGATCCGGGCTCGAGTCGGTGGACACCGGCCACGACGACGTCGGTGGGAGCGAGATCGGCCCGCCGATACCCGAAACCCAGGCGCTCGGCCGGCGCCTCGTGCACCGATCCTGAGGTCAGATCCACCCATCGCACGCTGACCAGCGTGCTCGCCGTGTCCGAGCCGTGGCCACCGGCGTTCATCCGGATGGCACCCCCGACGGAACCGGGGACCCCCACGGCCCACTCCAGGCCGTGGAGCCCGGCCGCCACGGTCTTGCGGGCGAGGACCGGGAGGCTGAGGGCGGCACCCGCCTTCACCTCGTGGCCGTCGATGGACAGGGAGTCGAAGCCGCTCCCGAGGGCGATGACCAGGCCCTCGAACCCCCCGTCCGCCACCAGGAGGTTCGACCCCCGGCCGAGGACCAGTACCGGCACGACCAGGCCGTCCAGCCCGCGGGCCAGCGCCAACAGTTCCTCCTCATCGATCGGCTGGGCGAACAGGGCCGCGGATCCGCCCACCCGATAGGTGGTGAGGGGTCCGATGGGATGATCATGCAGGACCTGGCCGCCCAGGGCGAGGCGAAGACTGGCCAGGTCACTGGCCACGGAGCTTGCGGTCACGTCACCAGCTCGGATCGGCCATCAGCTCATCGGGGAGGGAGGTGAGGTCTCCGGCACCGAGCGTGCAGCACAGGTCTCCCGGCTCGAGGAGCTCGCCCACCGTGCGGCGGAGGGCAGCACGGCTGCCGGCGTAGAGGACCGGCATGTCGGGGAAGGAACGGCTGATGGCGTCGGCCACCAGTTGGCCGGACACCCCGGGCACCGGGGCCTCGCCGGCGCCGTAGACGTCGGTCACCACCGCCACGTCGGCGTCGCCGAAGGCCGGGCCGAAGGCTTCCCACAGCTCGGCCGTGCGGCTGTACCGATGGGGCTGCAGGATGGCGATGATCCGCTGCCAGTCGCCGTTGCGCGCTGCCGCCAGCGCGGCGCGGACCTCGGTGGGTAGGTGCGCGTAGTCGTCGACGAAGGTGACCCCGTTGACGACGCCCCGGAACTCGAACCGCCGGGCGACCCCGGCGAAGCGGGCCAGGGCCCGGACGGCGGAGTCGAAGGGCACCCCCGCGGCCAGGGCCGCCACCGTGGCCACGGCGGCGTTCTGAGCATTGTGCAGGCCCGGCACCGGAACCGCCAGCCGACCCAGCTCGACCCCGTCCGGGCCGACCAGCCCGAAGGCGATGGAGCTGCGGGCCAGCTCGAGGTCGACCATCCGGTACGAGCACTCCGGCCCGGTACCGACCACCTCGGCACCCGTGGCCCGACCCAGCCGCGCCGCCTCGGAATCGTCGCCACCCACCACCCGGCGGGAGCGGGCGCTGGCGGCGAACTCCTCGAAGGCCGAACGGACGGCGGCAAAAGAGCCGTAGTGATCGAGGTGATCCACCTCGACATTGGTAACGACGGCGATGTCGGGCTCGAGGGCCAGGAAGGTCCCATCACTCTCGTCGGCCTCGACCACCAACCACTCACCCTCGTCCCACACGGCGTTGGTGCCGATCTCGTTGACCTCACCGCCGATGAGGAACGATGGCCGCAGACGGGCCTCCACCATGAGGAGGGCCAGCATCGATGCCGTAGTGGTCTTCCCGTGGGTGCCGGCGACGGCGATGCAGCGCCGGAGCGAGGCGATGGCGGCCAACATTTCCGAGCGGGCGACCACGGTGATGTGCCTGCGCCCGGCCTCGGCGATCTCAGGGTTGTCGCCGATGATGGCCGAGGACACCGCGACCACGTCGGCGGATCCGACATTGGCGCCCGCGTGGCCGATGGCCACGGGGATCCCCCCCTGGCGCAGTCGGTCGGTCACCCCGGAAGCCTTGAGGTCGCTGCCGGTCACGGTGTGGCCCATGGACTGGAGGGCGGTGGCGATGGCGCTCATGCCGGCGCCGCCGATACCCACGATGTGGACCGTGATGGGGTGGGCGGGGTCCCCGAGGGTGATGGCACCGGCTGGGGCCGTCACGGCGACGCCCTCCGCCGCGGCCTGGCCTGGGCTTCGACGACGCGGGCCCCGGCCGCGGCGGCGTCGTGTCGGCCCAACGATGCGGCACGGCGCCCCATGGCGTCGAGCCCGGAGGGGTCGACGAGCATTCCATCGAGCGTAACGTCCAGGGCCTCGGCGTCGCAGTCGGCATCGGCGAGGAGGATCGCCGCCCCGGCCCGCTCGAGCACCCGGGCGTTGGCCGTCTGGTGGTCGCCGGGCGCACCGGGCAGCGGGACCAGGACCGAGGGCACTCCGGCTACCGCCAGCTCGGCCACGGTCATGGCTCCGGCCCGGCAGACCACCACGTCCGCCGCGGCGTACACCGCCTCCATCCGCTGCTCGTACGGGACCCGGGACACCGCCAGCCCCGTGCCCCGTCGTCTACCGGTGCCATCGGCGCAGGTGGCCGAGGGGGCGTACTGCCCCCAGTCCCGCCGGCCCACGATGTGGTACACGGACCTGTCCTCCCGGTCCTTCCAGCGATCGACCAGGCCGGCGGCGGCCCGATTGATGGTGCGGGCGCCGAGGGATCCGCCGAACACGGCCACGGTGGCGCGCTCCTCCGGGAGTCCCAGCGAGGCCCGGGCCGCCCGGCGGTCGGCGGGCGTGCGCCCGACGGCGGCGATCTCGGGCCTCACCGGCGTGCCCGTCACCACGCTCCGGGGCAGCGTGCTCCCCTCCCATCCCACCGCGCTGGCCCGGGCGAACCTCCCGAACAGCTTGTTGGCCGCCCCGGGCACGGAGTCGACGTTGACCAGCACCAATGGCACACCCAGGACCACGGCGGCCAGCGATGCCGACAGGCTGGCATACCCCCCCACCGACACCACCACGCGCGGCCGGGCCCTCATCACCACCCCGAAGGCGCGCGGCAGACTCACGACCAGTCCGGCCAGGGCGCCCAGGTTCGCCCAGAGATCCGCGGGACGCAGGCTCCGGACGATGCCGCGCCCGGGCAGGAGGGTGAAAGGGAACCCCCGTCCCTCCAGGGCCACCCGGTCCTGGCCGCGACCGGAGCCGACGAACTCGATGGTGTCCCTCCCGTGCCCGGCCGAGACCAGGGCCTCGGCGATGGCCAGTGCGGGCTGGAGGTGGCCGGCGGTACCCCCGCCCGCCACCAGGGCGAATCGCTCCTCCCTCACCGGGCCGGAGGTCGCCGCCGACGCAGGGCGAAGGGCGCCGACCGCTCGTGGGCGGCGATGTTGAGCAGGATCCCCACCGCCGCCATCGTGATGACCAGGGACGAGCCTCCGAACGAGATGAAGGGGAGGGGGATGCCGGTCACCGGGAGCACCCCGACCACGGCACCGATGTTGATCACCGCCTGGCTGGTGATCCAGGTGGTGATGCCCACGGCCAGCAGGCTCCCGAAGCGGTCGGGCGCCCGGGTGGCCGTGCGCAACCCGAACCAGGCCAGGGCGAAGAACAGGCCGAGGACCACGATGGCCCCGAGGAGGCCGAGCTCCTCCCCGACCACGGAGAAGATGAAGTCGGTGTGGGCATTGGGCAGGATTCCCCACTTCTGCCGTCCGCCCCCGAGGCCGAGGCCGAACAGGTGCCCGGAGCCCAACCCGATCAACGACTGCCAGACCTGGTACCCCGAACCTGACTGATGGGCCCCGGGATTGAGGAAGGACAGGATCCGGTCACGCCGGTAGGGGTCGGCCAGGCTCAACACCACGGCCAGAGCGGTGAAGGCGGTGAGGACCTTGAGGATGGGGCCCATCGGCACCCCGCCCATGAACAGGATGCCGAAGGCGATGCAGCTGAGCACCAGTGCGGTGCCGAGGTCCGGCTGCTTCAAGATGAGCAACGCCGAGACGCCCAGCACCGACAGGACGGGGACGATGATCATCTTGGCGTCCGTCGAGCGGTCCGACCGTCGGGCCAACAGGTCGGCGGCGAATACGGCCAGAGCCAGCTTCATCAACTCGGAGGGCTGCAGCCGCAGCATGCCGAACCCGATCCACCGGGACGAGCCACCGGCGGTGACGCCGAAGTGGGGCACGAGCACGATCACCAACAGCGCCATGGTCACCACGACCAGCGGGCCCCTGATGGCCCTCCATTTCCGGTAGTCCACCCGGGTGAAGATGAGCAGGGCGGCCGCTCCCACTCCCATCCACATCACCTGGCGGATGAAGATGGTCCAGGGCGACCGGTACAGACCGAGCGAGATGACCGGCGACGCCGAGCCCACCATGACCAGGCCGATGACGCACAGGACCCCGACCAGCACGGACAGGGCTCGAGCGGACCGCAGCCGGGCCACCCAACCGGCCCGGCCCGAGGTGGTGGCGCTGGCCAGGCGGGCGCGGGCCGGCCGATGGCGCTCGGAGTCGGGGGCGGACGTGGGGGTCGGTCGCGACCTGGGAGCGGCGCTCGTGGGATGACGGCCTCGGGTCACCGTGCGGGCGGCCGCGTATCGATCAGCCACGGCACGCCCCTCGACTCGCGGGCCAGGTCGTCATGGCGTCTTCCGATTCCCGGTTGGCCACGCGCATCCGCCTAGCCTCGTCCACCCGGGCCGACGGGTGGTGGAGCCTCGCCGAATGCCCAGGTGATGAGGGTCCGCATCCCACCTGGGCGGCCGCCCCCCAAACCAGAATCGCCCCTCGTCCGACGGCCCGGTCATCCCACATTGCCCACCGACAGGAAGTCCCCGTAGAAGATGCCGAGGCCCAGGGCGGCAAACAGGCCGGCGAGGATCCAGAAGCGCACGATCACGGTGGTCTCCGGCCAGCCCAGCAGCTCGAAATGGTGGTGGATCGGGGCCATGAGGAACACCCGGCGATGGAAGACCCTGAAGCTCACCACCTGGATCACCACGGACAGGGTCACGATGACGAAGAGGCCACCGATCACCACCAGCAACAGGTCCAGGTTCATCAGCAGGCTGAGGGCTGCCAACCCTGAGCCGATCGAGAGCGAGCCGGTGTCCCCCATGAAGATCCTCGCCGGGGCGGCGTTCCACCACAGGAACCCGAGGCAGGCGCCGGCCAGGGACACCGCGGCCAGGGCCAGGTCGAGGGCGTCCCCCACGTGGTAGATGGCGAAGTGGCGGTACTGCCAGTAGCCGATGATGGCCAGGCAGGCGAAGCAGAAGGTCGCAGACCCTGCCGCCAGGCCGTCCAGGCCGTCGGTGAGGTTCACGGCGTTGGCGGAGGCGGCGATGATCACTGTGGCCCACACCACCCAAACCGCGGTGCCCAGGTGGAGGCCGATCGAGTCATAGCGGGTGAACGACAGTGTGGTGGCGACGTGGGCCCAGTACACGGCGAGCAGGGAGAAGGCCACTCCCAGGCCGATCTGCGCCCCGAACTTGGCTCGTTTGTTCAAGCCCAGGCTCCGGCGGTGGCGTACCTTGATCCAGTCGTCGGCGAACCCGATCAGGGCCGCGCCGATGACGGCCAGCATGATCAGTGCCCCCGAACGTGAGAACGTCACCTTGGGATTGGCATGGGCGGTCAGATAGCCGATGACCACTGCGGCCACGATGCCGATGCCGCCCATGGTCGGCGTCCCCGCCTTGGCGATGTGCACCTGGGGCCCGTCTTCGCGGATCTGCTGGCCGATGTTGTTCTTGACCAGCCAGCGGATGAGCACCGGCGTCGACAGCACGGCCACCCAGAGCGCCACGCCGCCCGAGGTCATGAGGGAGATCACCGGTCGACGTCCCCTGCCTCGTCCGTGGACCGCTCGGCGAGGGCGCGTGCGAGTTCCTCGCGGTCGTCGAAGGGCAGCTCCCGGTCGCCGATGACCTGGGTGGTCTCATGACCCTTGCCGGCGACCACGACCACATCACCGGGACGGGCCCCGGTGACCGCCAGGCGGATGGCCTCCGCCCGGTCCGGCTCGACCACCAGGTCGATCGCCACACCTACGCCCGAGCGGATCTGGTCGATGATGACCAGCGGGTCTTCGGATCTCGGATTGTCCGAGGTCAACACCACGGTATCGGCGCGACGGGCGGCCACGGCCCCCATTTCCGGACGCTTTCCCCGATCGCGATCGCCGCCACACCCGAACAGACAGATCACCCGGGCCGGGCCGGCCAGCTCCCGGGCCGCCGACAGCGCTCCGTCGAGCCCGGCCGGTGTGTGGGCATAGTCGATCACCGCCGCGAACGGAAGGCCGGAAGGCACCACCTCCATGCGCCCGGGTATGGGCGGGACGGAGGCCAGGCCCGCCGCCACCCGGTCGTCGTCGACACCGAGCGAGGAGGCGACCGTGGCCGCCAAGAGGGCGTTGTCGACGTTGAACGCTCCCGACAGCGGAATGGTGATCTCACGCCCGCGCCACGTGAACACCGTCGACCCGATCGAGAGCCTCACCTCGGTCACCGCCGACCGCTGCACTCGAACCACCCCGTGCTCGGGCAGCTCGTCGGCCAGTCGCCGGCCCCACCGGTCGTCGACGTTGATGACGGCGAGCCGCGCTCTCGACGGCTCGAACAGCCGGGCCTTGGCGGCGAAGTACTCGTCCATGGTGCGGTGGTGGTCGAGATGGTCACGGCTCAGATTGGTGAAGGCGGCCACATCGAAGACGATGCCGTCCACCCGGTGCTGGCTGAGCGCGTGGGACGACACCTCCATGGCCACCGCCCGACGACCGTCATCCCGCATCCCGGCCAACAGGCCCTGCAGCACCGGTGCCTCCGGGGTGGTCCGGGCACCGTCCAAGGTACCGATCACTCCGGTGGGGCGGCCCGAGGCGTTGAGGATCGATCGGATCAGGTGGGTCACCGTGGTCTTGCCGTTGGTGCCGGTGACGCCCGCCATGGTGAGGTTCCGGGAGGGGTGGCCGAAGAACGCCGATGCCACCGAGGCCATGGCCGGCCTCACCATTCCCGGCGGCACACAGGCCTGGGTCACGTCGAGGTCCAGAAAGTGATCGCACAGCAGTGCGGTGGCACCCCGCTCCACCGCCTGGGCGGCGTGTCGGTGGCCGTCGGTGTGGGCTCCTGGGACGCAACAGAAGAGCGATCCCTCACGCACCTGGCGGCTGTCGAACTCGACCGCAGTCACCTCCGTGGATGCCGGGTCTCCACGCACACCGACCACGCCGACGTCGTGGATCAGTGTGGTCATCAGCACGAGCGAGAGTTCCAGGGGCTCCGAATGGGGGGAGGGGTCGAGCGGCGCCGGTCCGAGCCCACCTACGGGCCTTCCGTGGTTGCTCCGGATGGCACCGAGACCGTGCCCGTGGCGCCGATGGCCGCATTCGAGGCCAGCGCCGTGGCTGCGGCGGTCGTGGGGATGCCGTAGTGGTGCAGAGCGTAGGCCATGATCGTGGAGAACACCGGGGCAGCCACCGCCCCACCGTAGATGGGGGTGGGGTGGTCGAGGACCACTACCGCCGAGAGCACGGGGTTCTGGGCCGGGGCGAATCCTGCGAACGAACCGACGTAGGCACCGGGAATGTAACCCAGCTGCTTGGGATCGGGGATCTGTGCCGTTCCCGTCTTGCCGGCCACGGTGTACCCATCGATGGCGGCGCTGGTGCCGGTCCCCGCGGCCACCACGCCCTCGAGCATCGACACCAGCTTGGCATCGGTCGCCTGGTCGATGACCCGATGGGCCGGGGACGCCGGTGCCGCCGCCACCCCGCCCGACGAGCTGACGGTGGCACGAACCAGGCGCGGAGCCACGAACACTCCCCCATTGGCCACCGAGTTGTAGGCATCGAGGATCTGCTGGGCGGTCACGGCGTCATCCTGGCCGATGGGCGTCGACCCGATCGAGGTCCCGGTCCAGGCGGCCGGTCCTGGCACCAGCCCCTGGGACTCGCCCGGAAAGGCCAGTCCGGTGGGCTTGCCGAAGCCCAGATTGCCGATCTGGGCCAGGAGCCGGTCCTTGCCCAACGCTTGTGCCACCTCGATGGTGCCGATGTTGGACGACTGGGCCAGCACGTCACCGGCGGTGAGGCGTTCGGTGCCGTGCTGCTCGGCGTCGTGGAACGTGTACGTCCCCATGGGCAGGGCGGCCGGCACCTGCAGCACCTGGCTGGGGGTCGTCACCCCGGCGGCCAGGGCGGCCGAGAACGTGACCAGCTTGAACACCGAGCCCGGCTCGTAGACCTGGGTCACCGCGGTGTTGGAGGGAGCCTCCTTCACGCCGGCGGGAAGGGCGTCGGCCCGGGAGACCAGGGCGGCGCCCGAAGCAGAGGAACTGGAGGAAGGGGTGGAGGGAGTTGAGGCAGTGGCGGTAGCCGCCACGGTGGTGGCCGCCGCTCCGGCGGTGGTGGCGGAGCCGGTGGTGGCAGAGCCGGTGGTGGCTTGGAGGTCGGCCATGGCCAGGATGTCGCCCGTCCTCACGTCCATGACCACCGCTGTGCCGCTGTAGGCGTGGGACGCGGCGATTTCGGCGGCGAGCGCCTGCTCGGCCACGTATTGAACCGACTCGTCGAGCGTCAGCTCCACTCCGGTCCCCGGTCTGGCCGCCACCGACGCAGCCGTGCTCCCGGGGAGGGCGACGCCGTCCGGCGCCTGGAGCAGGCTCTTCGACCCGGCCTTTCCGGCCAGGAGCGACTCGTACTGATACTCGACGCCCGACGATCCGCTTCCGTCCCAGGCCACGGTGCCCACCACCGGTCCGGCCAACTGTCCGTCCGGCACCACCCGTTGAGGCTCCGGCACCAGGTTGATGCCGGTGAGGTGCAGGGCCGTCACCCTGGCCGCCACGGCGTCGGGCACCCGGCGGGCCAGGTAGACGAAGCCCGAGGGCTCGGTGAGCTGGGACCGGAGGGTGCCCGTCGTGACCCCGAGCACCGGAGCCAGTGCGTCAGCCACGGCGGCCGGTTGGGTGATCAGCATGGGGTCGGCCACCACGCTCTGCTTGGTGACCGATTCCGCCAGGACCTCGCCGTTGCGGTCGTAGATGCCGCCACGGATGGCGGGGACCGAGACGGTCTGGGTCAACTCCGAGGCGGAGAGCGACGCGTAGTGCTTGTGGGAGACCTCCTGGACGTTGATCAGCTGGATGACCAGGGCCGCAAAGACGATGACGAGCACGAGCCGCATGGCGCGCGAGCGCCGGCCCAGCAGGATGGCTGGGCTCACCGTCTGGCCGGAGCCGTCGAAGCCGGGGTTGCCGCGGAGGCACCAGCCCCGGCGGAGGATGGCCGCTTGGCCGCAGCTGCGCTGGCGGGAGGAGAAGACGCGACCGGGGCGGGGGTGACTTGGGGAATGGGAAGGGGCACCCTGAGGCTCACCCGGGGCAGATAGACCACCTGGCTGGGCGCCACCATGCCCTGGCTCTTGGCCTGCTCGACCACGACCGGCGGCGCCGCCTTCTGGGCCACCGCCACCTGCAGGGCCTTCTGGGAGGCGGCGGCGGCGGCCACCTCACGTTGGGTGGTCGAGAGTCGGACCTGGCCCTCGGTGACCAGGGCGTCGCCGACCACGACGGCGAGGAGGCTGCCCACGACGAGCACGCCGGACACCCACACGGTCGACCGGCGCACGCCCCGGCCAGGGGCCCGGCGCCGAGGGGCCGGCTCGAAGACCCGCAGCGGAGGCCGGCGGGGCCCCGACGGGAACGGGCGAGGTACGGCGCGGGCCGTTGATCCACGGGTGGAACCCGTCACCGCCGGCGGCACCATCAGGCCACCTCGCCGGTGGTCGTCCGCTTGGCCGAGGTGGGAATCCGCTCGATGACCCGGAGACGGGCCGACTCGGCTCGCCGATTCCGACCGACCTCGTCCTCGGAGGGGCGGCGCGCGCCGCGCACCACCAGGCGGAAATGCGGATCCGCGCCGCACACACATGGCAGCCCGGGCGGGCACTGGCAGTTGTCGGTGGCGGCTCGGTGGAACGTCGACTTCACCAGGCGGTCCTCCCCCGAGTGGTAGGCGATGACCAGGCATCGCCCCCCGGGTGCCAGCAGGTCGAGGGCGGCATCGAGGGCCGGCCCCAGCTGATCCAGTTCGTCGTTGACGGCGATCCGGACGGCCTGGAACACCCGACGCGCCGGATGTCCGCCACTTCGACGGGTGGCGGCGGGAATGGCCGCCCTGACCACATCGGCCAGCTGCCCGGTGGTGGCCAGGGGTCGCGCCGCGATGATGGCCCGGGCGATGCGGCCGGCGAAGCGTCCCTCCCCGTTGTCTGCGAACAGCTCCACCAGGTCCTCTTCGCTGTAGCCGTTGACCACGTCGGCGGCCGTGCGCCCTGAGGTGGGATCCATCCTCATGTCGAGCGGGGCGTTGCGTCGATAGGAGAACCCTCTGTCGGCCACATCGAGCTGGGGCGAGCTGACCCCGAGGTCGAAGAGCACTCCGCTCAGCCCGCCCTCGTCAGGAGTGACTCCGAGCTCAATTCGAACGGCGGCGACCACGTCCGCCACCGCGTCGAAGCGCGACCGGCGGATGATGGCGCGACTTCCGAAGGGGGCCAGGGCATCGGTGGCTGCCGCCACCGCCAGCGGGTCACGGTCGATCCCGAGGACACTGATCCCCGGGCGGGCGCCGAGGATGGCCGCCGCATGGCCGCCCCCTCCCAGGGTGGTGTCGACGATCAAGCCCTCCGGGACCGGCGCGAACAATTCGACGACCTCGGCGGCCATCACGGGCTCATGGGGGAATGTCTGGTTCATCCGCAGTCCCTCGACCGGCACGATGTCTGCGGGTGGAGTGCCGCGACGCTCACTCTGGAAGTAGGCGGAGGAGGATTCTTCCAGCGATCCGATCGAGGGACTGCGCATGGGCCAGACGCGTTCGATATGCACTTCGTGGCGGGAGACCGCCGCCAGGCCCGCTTGGTAGGGGGTGGGCCGGAGCCATCCGACCGGGACCCCGCTGGGTGACGGGGTCTGGATGGCCAAGGCCGACGTGGTGATTCTGCGGATCGTGCTCCCTTCATCCGAGGCTCCCGGTCCGTTGGCGCCGTTGAGTGGGTGGTTGTGGAGGAGGCGGTCGTCGGTGCTGCCATCGACGCTGGGGTGGTCGGGACTGATCCGATCCCGGATGGCGGTGGCCTCCCCGGCGTCAGATCCATCTTGGAGCCCACGGCGCACGATGTGAAGGCGCACTGCGTCACTCAGCCGTCGTCGCCCTGGGTGAGTCGTTGCTCCTCGGGCAGCACCTTCTGGTCCCATGACTCCCGATTCCAGAGTTCGACCCGATCGATGGCCCCGAGGACCAGCACGTCCGTCACCAGGCCGGCGTACTCCCGGAGCCGTCCCGGAATGGCCATCCTCCCCTGCCGGTCGATCTCCAGCTCGTGCGACGTGGATGCCCACAATCGCACCAGGTTCCGATCGTTCCGCCCGGTCGAAGCTCGTTCCAGCATGGTCTCCATCTGCTGCTCGAACTGGTCCGGCGTCCACAGCGACAAGCACCCGTCCTGGTACTCGGTCAGATACCCGCCGTGCTCGAACGGGCCGCGGAACTTCGACGGGAGAATCACTCTTCCCTTGTCGTCGAGCGAGTGCTCGTACCTGCCGAAGAACCGTGCCACTGGTGATTGCTCCCACAATGCTCCCCGCAGTGCCCGGAACCCGATCGTTCAGGTTCCTCCCTTTCACACCACTTTGCGCCACTTTACGCCCCGACCCCCCACTGGTCAACCACCTGGGCCCAAAAAGCCCCAGATCCGAAGCAGGGTTGGCGGCGGGGCGGCGGCCGTCAGGGAGATCGCCGGTGGGAGGGGACCGGGTTGGGTGCCAGCTGGGCGTTCCCAAGTGAGGCGGCCCGGGATCCCGCGCCACGCCGGGGACCGGACCGGTCCGACGGTCCCGGGCCGGCGAACTGCGAGTGCGCTACGGGCTCGCCGGCGGGGGCAAGGCGTGAATCAGCGATGCGGCGACGCTGGGTCCGTCGACCGGTTCGCCGCCGCGGTCGTCCGCAAGTTCGGCGACACCGACCACTGCAAGACCCAAGTCGGCCGCCGCCCTCCGACGCTGAGTTGACGAGAGGGCGAGGACGTCGACCAGGGGGCCGGCATCCCACCGCAGCACGCACGCGCAGTGGAACCAGCACCCGTGCCGGTTCCGGCGCTGAGCCAGTCCGACCACCTTGCGGCCGTCGTCGGTCGTGACCTCACCGGTCCCGACGCCGCCGAAGCACACCAGCGAGGACCATCGGGAACAGGACAGGTATCCCCGGCGACGGGCGGCCACACCCGTGATGCCCAAACGGCGCAAGGCATCCGCCCAGGCATCCCCGAGCCAGTCGAAAGCCCGGCTGACGTCGTTGCGCCACAGGGGGTCACCTGCTGGCAACCAGATGTCGATCCATACCGGCTCGTCGGGGGTCACCAGTACGGCTCCCCCGCCCGATCTCCTCCTGGCGATGTCGATGCCCGCGGCCGCAGCCCGGGCGGGGTCGACGACCGCCGCCGGTTGGGTGGAGCCGAGCACCAGGGCTGGGCTCTTCACCCGACACAGTGCAACGGCCCGCCGCTCCGGATGGGCCAACGCCGCGGGCCAGGTGGCGTGGAGCGACGCCGCCTCTCCCACCCGATCCTCGACCACCCAGTCACCCGGCACCCGGTCACTCTGCCATGCCGGTGTGGCCCGTCCCGGTGCCGGCAGGGCTCAAGCGGTCAGTTGCTCACGATGGTTGCCGTTGGGACTCAAGTACGTGCTCCAGTCCTCGCTGCCGCCCCCGCACAAGGCCAGGAGCTGGACCCGGTGGCGGGGCGCCGCCGGCGTGGCGCGGAGCACCATTCCGACTTCGTGGGGCAGTCGGTCCTCCTTGCGCGTATTGCACCGTCGGCAAGCCGCCACCACGTTCTCCCACGTGTGGGGGCCACCCTTGCTCCGCGGGATGACGTGGTCGAGGTTCTCCGCAGCCGAGCCGCAGTACTGGCATCGTGACCCATCGCGGGCGAAGACGGTACGCCGATTGACCGCCACCCGGTAATGACGGGGTATTTGGATGTAGCGCACCAGCCGCACCACGGAAGGCTCGGGCACCGCGATGCGCTCGGCCCGGAAGACCCGCTCCGTGGTATGGACGAGTTCGGCCTTGGTGTCGAGCACCAGGAGCACGGCGCGCCGGGAGGACACAATGCCCAGTGGCTCGAAGGTGGCGTTGAGCACCAGCGCCCGGCGCGACGGGGACATCGGCGATCGGACCGGCTCGGAGACGTTGCGGTCCGAGCCCCCCAGCCCTGCCATTTTTGCCGCTCGTTTCGACCGTCGATCCATCAGGCTGGGAATTTAGCCCGACCTGGTTGCGCCGAGGGGTTTGCCCGCGGCAATGGTGGCCGTCCGCCGGTGGCGCACCGGGCCGCGCACCCTGGTCGACCGACACCACTCCAGGTAGGAGATGACGTCCTCAGGCTCGGGAATTGCCCCCGGCCTCCCGTAGGCGGTGACCATGCGGAACCCCCAGAGGCGGTCGTCGGGCAGCGGCAGGTATGGCCGCCTCCTCCACCAACCGGGGACGGCCATCCGCCGCAGTGCTCCGAGCGCGGCCCACCACAGACCGGGACGCAAGACCACGACGCGCCCGATGCCGAACACCATCCATCGAAGGGAGCGAACGGGCTCGGGCGGGGTCACCACGGGAGTCGGCTCTCGCCGGCCTCGACCAGGGCCCGACGACCCAGTGCGGCCGCCCCCACCAGCGGGCCGTCCGCGCCGAGCCCGGCTGGAATGATCCGGGTCGACCGCGAGAAGTCGAGTCGGGACCGGAGCTCGATCTCTCGCTGGGCGGCGTCGAAGAACACGGCCCCGAAGCCCAGTGCCACCGATCCGGCCACGACGGCCAGTTCGACGTCCAGGAGATTGGCCACCGAGGCCACGGCCCGACCGACGAGCGTTCCCGTGCGGCGGCGGACCGTGTCGGACGCCTCCGAGGCGGGGCGCCCGGTGGCCGACGCGATCGACAGCCCGGATGCCTCGGCCTCGAGGCAGCCGCGGCCACCGCATGCGCATGCCCGGCCGTCCGGTTCGACCACCACGTGGCCGATGTGCCCTGCGTTTCCGTTCGTGCCTTCGAGGAGCCGGCCATCGAGAACGATGCCGCCGCCCACTCCGGTGGACACCACCATGGCCACATAATTGCGGACACCCCGGGCCGACCCGAGCCACCCCTCGCCGAGGGCGAGCGCCTTGGCGTCGTTGTCGACGACGACTGGTATGCCGACCAGGTCGGCCAACCGGCTCCGCAACGGGAAGCGCCTCCAGCCACCGATATTGAGCGGCGAGACTGTCTCGCCGTCGGCCTCCATCGGCCCCCCGCAGCCGACACCGCAGACAACCGGGCGCTCCACGGTGGTTGACCTGACCTGATCGACGGCCGCTGCCAGTGCGCCGAAGATGGCGTTGGCGTCGTCGGACGCCGGGGTCGGGACAGAGGTCTGGACAAGGATCTCTCCAGCAGGATCCACCGCCGCCGCCGCCATCTTGGTTCCACCCACATCGACGGCCAGCACCACAGGTCCGGTCTGGTGCAGGCCGCTCACGGTCTCACCCGGCTGGATGGGCCCTCCGAAAGGGCGCTGATCACCGGTGGCGGTCAGTCGTCGCGGTGGAAGCGGCCGCGGATCCAGTCGCGAGGATCGTGGGCGGCATTGCTGAGGTTGCGACTGTGCAGCGAACGCGAGATGTCGTCGATGCCGGCCTTTCCCATCCGCCGGGCGTTGTTGGCGAACACCACCCCGGAGAGGAACATCACCACGACACCGATGAATCCGAGTACTACGGATCGTGAGAACGTGAGGATCATGAAGACCAGCGCGGCCACGAACACCAAGGCAGACCAGATGCAGTACCGACCGGCGTGGCGGTAGACGGTCTCCGACCGCACTCGCTCCGCGAACTCGGGGTCCTCGTGGTAGAGGGACTGCTCCAATTCGTGCAGTATGCGTTGTTCGTGCTCAGAGAGTGGCAACGGCTCGTCCCCTCCACCCGTTCTCGTACCCAGCGATGATCGCCCACCTCATCCTCGCGCAACCCCCACTCAAAAGCATCGCGCTCCCGACCTTTCGGCCAGGGCCGGGCTACTGCACCGTTGACGAAACACCGACACCATATTACAAGGTGGCGGCCCGTCCATCATTCGATGGGGGCCCCTGATCGTCGGCCGGTCCCCACTGGGCCTCGCCCCGGCGCCGAACCCGCAGCCCCTCCGGTCCGACCAGGGACGCCGGACCGACCGATGACCCCCCGTAGCGGGCCCGGATGGCGTCGATGGCGGCGGACACCGATCCCCATGACTCTTGGATCCTCGCCGCTTGGTCGTTCGCACGGGCCAGACGGTCGCCGGCCGCGGGGTCGTGGGCACCGGCGGCTTCGCCGTCCAGCGGCGCCCACCCGCCCGATGACGGGTTCTGACCCGATGCTCCCCCTCCCTGTTCGGACATGGCGGGGCCCAGGTCGAGGCTCAACTGCAGGCCGGCGTCCGGGTCGCCGAAGCCGGACAGGCTCACACCCAGTAGGCGAACCCCCTGGTGGAGTTCGACAGAGTCAAGCAGGGCCGCCGCCACCGCGCCGACGGCCGGCGATGCATCGATCGGCGAATCCATGGAATGGGACCTGGTGGCCATGGTGAAGTCGGCAAACCGGATCTTCACGCTGATGGTCCGGGCGGCCAGCCGCGACTGGCGGAGGTTGGTCGTCGACGCATCCACCATACGGTTGAGGTGGCGGTGCAGATCGTCCCGGTCCCAGAGGTCCGTGGCGAACGTCTCCTCGTGACCGATCGATTTTGCCGCTTGATCGGGGACGACCGGCCGTGGATCCTCGCCCAGTGACAAGGCCGTGAGGTGCGCACCCAGGGCCGCCCCCAGGTAGCGCTCGAGGGAACCGGCTGGGAGCGCGGCGATGTCACCGACGCACCTGACTCCGAGGGCCTCCAGTCGTCGACCGGTGACCGGACCCACTCCCCACAGAGCCCGGACCGGCAAGGGGTGCAGGAACTCGAGCTCCCGTTCGGGCGCCACCACGACCACGCCCCGACCGGGCCTGATCTCGGTCCGGGTGGCCACCGGCTTGGCCGCCTTCGATGCCAGCTTGGCCATCAACTTGGTCCGGCCGACCCCGACCGAGCACGTCAGGTGGAGCTCCTCGTCCACCCGTCGGCGAATGTCGGCGCCAATCGAGGGCCCGTCGCCGAGCAGCTGGCGCGCTCCCGTGACATCGAGGAACGCCTCATCGAGGGAGATGCCCTCGACGAGAGGGGTCACTGACTCCAGGATGCCCCGCAGCTTCGTGCTCACTTCCATGTACCGGTGATAGCGGCCGTCGACGAAGACCGCCGAGGGGCACAGCCGCCGGGCGACCGAGGACGGCATGGCGGAGTGCACGCCGAACATGCGGGCCTCGTAGGTGCACGCCGCCACCACACCCCGGCCCCCCGACCCGCCGACCACCACCGGCTGCCCCGTCAGGGAGGGGTCGTCGAGGACCTCGACCGAGGCGAAGAAGGCGTCCATGTCGACGTGGAGGATCACCCGTCCTGCGAGTGGGCCCGCCCCCTGCCCGGGTTCGGGTCGCTGGTGGCGGGTTCTTCCGACGGAAGCGTCAGCCACCGAGGCGGAGCCTCCGGAATCCCTCGGCCCAGGGGACCCCGGCCTGCTTGCCGGCATCCTCGGCGCCGAGCCGCATCGCCGTCCACGCCCACTCCACGCCGTCGGGGAACTGGCTCCGGTGACAACCCACGGCCTCGCCCTTCACGTCCACGGTGGCCGAGATGTCCACCCACACATCCGGTTCGAGGGTGCCGGACATGAGCACGGTCGACACCTGGTGCGCCGGTCCGGCGTCGGGGAAGTAGTGAGGCAGGGCGGCTGCCGGTGACACGGCGTCGAGCGTCGCCATGCCGACGACGCGATGGTCGCGGTGGTTGAAGTAGTCCTGTCCGAAGAAGACGGCAGTGGGATCAGGACAGAGCACTACTTCGGGTCGGTGGCGCCGCACGGCCGCCACCAACGCCTCACGGAAGTCGGGGTCGTCGACCAACTCCCCGTCGGCGTAGTTGAGGAACTCCTGACCGGTCACGCCGACCAGGGCTCCGGCCTCGGCCGCCTCGGCCGCCCTCCGACGGGCCAGGACACGGCCGCCGACCGTCGGGTCGGTCGACCCCTTGCCGCCATCGGTGCACACGATGACCCGCACCTCACAGCCCCCCTTGGCCCAGGCGGCCAGCGTTCCCCCGCACGACACGTCGGGGTCGTCGGGATGGGCGTAGACGGCCAGGGCGCTCACCGGGACGCCCTCCAGGAGCTCGGCCACCGGCTACCCTTCCGGTCGCTTCGGGGCCGTCGTCTTGGTCAGGAGTCCGACCTCCCGCCGAAAGTCGTCCACCCCTTCGAACCCCTTGTACACACTGGCGAATCGCAGATACGCCACCTCGTCGACGACCCGGAGGTGTTCGAGCACGGCGATGCCCACCTGCTCGGACGTCGGCTCCGATCCGCCCTCGCGCAGTTCGTCCTCCACCTGGTGGGCCACGATCTCGAGCTGCTCCTCGGTCACCGGGCGGTTCTTGGTGGCCGACCGGAGCCCATCGACCAACTTCCCACGGTCGAACGGCTGTCGGGCCCCGGAGCGCTTGATGACCATCAACGGGATCTCGTCGATGCGCTCGAAGGTGGTGTACCGATGGCCGCACCCGCCACATTCACGCCGTCGCCGGATGGCCGCACCGTCCTCGGCCACCCTCGAGTCGACGACCCGGTCGTCGTCTGCCAGGCACCAGGGACACCGCACATGATTGAGGCTAGTCCCCGGGGTCGGGGCCGTTCCGTCGCAGGCAGGGGTCGGACAGCGTGTGCGCCGCATCCGACACCTCAGTCAGGGGAGCACGATCCTCTCGCCTGGTATGACGTGTTCGGAGCCCGTCTGCAGGGCCAGCTTGGCTACCAGCGGACGGGGATCGGCCGTTGGATCCACCCGCTGGGCGATCGACCACAAGGAGTCCCCGGGCTGCACCGTGTAGCCCACGGGGCCGTTGGTTCCCGCTAGGGCAGAACCGGTGGGGTGGGAGCGGCCACCGGTTCCGCCCAGCGGAAGAGCAAGTGCGACGAGGAGCAGCCCCATGACGGCCAGCAGCGCGCGGCGGCGGACCGCAGGCGACACACGACGCTTCCCCGGCCGGACCGGATGCCCAGCCGGCACCAGCGTCAGCGGTGGGGACGACCAGCCGTCCGAGGTCTGATCCGCGTACTCCTGGGGTAGAGCGCTTCCTCCCCCTCCCAGCACCCGCAGGCCGGCGCGACCCGAAGACGGGACCGAGGGGGCGCGGCCCGGTTCGGTCGCCAGCCACAGCGCTGTCATGACCGGACCCACAAGGATGGGGCTGTCGGGCGCCGATTGCTGCCCCGAGGGCGCATCGAACCTGTGTTCGTCATGGATGCATCTCACCACGAACACCTGTTCGGTGTCAAGGGATTCTTCGAACGGGTGTTTGCTTTTGGCTCGGGCCGGCGGTACCTTCATACAAACAGATGTTCGCCGATGGGTGTGACATCCACAGCAACGGGAGAGCCATGGCCCAGATATTGAGTGTCAAGCGCAAGCAGATTCTGGACTGCATCTCCAAGGCGGTCCGCGAGCGCGGCTATCCGCCGTCCGTCCGCGAGATCGGCGAATCGGTTGGACTGACCTCCTCGTCCACGGTGCACGCCCACCTGGCGGTGCTCCAACGCGAGGGCTACCTGCGCCGTGACCCGACCAAGCCTCGGGCCATCGAGGTGTGCTACGACCCGTCCTCGAAGGTCATCATGGACTCCCGCCCCATCCGCCATGTTCCTCTCGTCGGCGAGGTGGCTGCGGGGACCGGGGTCCTGGCCCAGGAGAACATCGAGGAGCTCTATCCCCTCCCCGAGGACTTCACCGGGACCGGGACGCTGTTCATGGTCACCGTACGGGGTGACTCGATGATCGAGGCGGGGATCGTCGACGGCGACTTCGTCGTCGTCCGCCAGCAGCCCCAGGCCGAACAGGGGGACATCGTGGTGGCGGGGATCCCGGACGGGGAGGCCACGGTCAAGCGGTTCTCCACCCGTGGTGGGCGGGTGGTGCTGACCCCGGCCAATGAGCACCTCTCCCCCATGGAATTCGATCCGGCCGACGTGACCATCTACGGCAAGGTGGTCACCGTGCTCCGTCGGCTCTGACCCTCCGGCCGCCGGCGGGTGCATCCTCCGACGAAGGGGGCTCGGCAACCCGGACGCGGGGCTAGATCGTCTTCCTCGTCGACCTCGACGGCACTAGGTGCCCGCCTGCAGCAACCGCTCCAGCACGCCGGCGGCCTGGGCCAGGTCGCCGGCGGTCACGTACTCCCCCGGCGTGTGAGCCAGCAATGGGTCACCGGGCCCGAAATTGGCGGCAGGAATTCCGTGGGCCCACAGGGAGGCGGCATCGGTCCAGCCCAGTTTGGCCCGGGGGGGCGACCCGGTGGCCTCCACCAGCCGGGCCAGCACCGGGTGGTCGAGTGCCGGGGGTGCGCCGGCGGCAAACCCGACCAGCTCCCACTTGTCCCCGGGTTCGAGATGCCGGCCCAGTGTCTCCCTGATCGAGGCCTCGGCCTGCTCGACCGTGCGGTCAGGTGCGAATCGGTGGTTGACGACCACCGACGCCTCGTCCGGCACCACGTTGCCGGCCACCCCTCCGGTGACCTCGACGGCCTGGAGCTGCTCGACGTACTCACAACCGTCGAGCAGGGTGCGCCGGCTCTCGTACGTGGCCAGCGCGGCCAGGACCGGTGCCAGCCGGTGGATGGCATTGCGCCCGCTGGACGGCCTGGCCGTGTGCGCCCTCGCCCCTTCCAGGCCTATCCGGACCCGCAGGGTGCCCTGACACCCTGCCTCGACCATGCCGCCGGTGGGCTCGCCGAGGATGGCGGCGTCGGCCACCAGCAGCTCCGGTCGGTACTCCCACAGATGCCGCAACCCGCTGAAGCGCTGGTCCACCTCCTCGCACACGTAGAAGCACCAGGTGACGTCGACGGCCGGCTCCGGGAGGGCCCCGGCCAGATGGAGAAAGACGGCCAGGCCGCCCTTCATGTCGGTCGCTCCCACCCCGTACAGGGTGTCCCCCACGATACGGGGCTCCTCGTTGCCGGCGACGGGTGGGACGGTGTCGAGGTGGCCCGCCAACAGCACCCGACTGCTGCGGTCCAGTTCGGTCCGCGCCACCACGTTGTTGCCGACTCGGTCAACGGTCAGCCACGGGCAGAGGTCGAGTGCCGCCTCGACGGCGTCGGCCATCTGCTCCTCGTGGTGGCTGACCGACGGGACAGCCACCAGGGCCGTAGCCAGGCCGAACAGACCGTCTGGCATCCCTCCGGTCATGTCGAGACGCCATGATGACGGAGGATGTCGTTGAGCCTGGCCTTGTCGTGGCGCTCCCCCTCGGTCAGTCGCCTGATCACCAGCACGCACGGGAGGAAGAATTCACCTCCGGGGAATTCGCGCCGGCGCGAGGCCTGGACGGCCACGCACCATGGTGGGACGTGGCCGCGGCTCAACTCCGCTCCGGTCTCGGCGTCGATGACGGGGATGGAGGGGTTCAAGATGACTCCCTCCCCCAGCACCGAGCCGCGACCGACCCGCGCTCCCTGGGTGACCATGCACCGGCTGCCGATCATCACCTCGTCCTCGATGATGACCGGCGCCGCCTGGGCCGGCTCGAGCACACCGCCGATCCCGACCCCTCCGGACAGGTGGACCTGCTCGCCGATCTGGGCGCACGACCCCACCGTGGCCCAGGTGTCCACCATGCTCCGGGCCCCCACCCGGGCACCGATGTTCACGAAGCTGGGCATGCAGATGACCCCGTCCCCCAGGAAGGATCCCCACCGCGCCGACCCTCCCGGCACCACCCGCACCCCTGAGGCGGCGTAGTGCTTCTTCAATGGCAGCTTGTCGGCGAACTCGAAGGGGCCCACCTCGACGGTTTCCATCGAGCGCAGCCGGAACAGCAGCAGGATGGCCTGCTTCAGCCACTGGTGCACGATGACCGCATCCGTCGCCGGATCGATCTCTGCCACCCGGGCCTCCCCGCGATCCAGCAGGTCGATGGCCGCGGTCACCGTGGCCAGGGCGTCGGTGTCGGTGGGCGACAACTCGGCGGCGCGCAGCCACAGCGCTTCGATCTGAGACTGGAGATCTGCCATGGCCAGACGTTAGCCCTGCGCTCCTGCGGTCCGGCCGAGGACGGCGGCCACCGTCGCACCGAGGCAAGCCGAGTGAGGCCGAGCGAAGCAGTCGGTCAGGAACCCGGCGCGGTGGCGACGGAACCGAGAGCGGACAAGCGGCCGGCCACGATGCCGAGGCGCTCCATGGGTTGGACCGCCGCCACCCGCACGAACGCCGCACCGGCGGGACCGTACAGCTCGCCCGGGCTGACCAGGATCCCGCCCTGCAGGGCCAAGGCCTCGGTCAGCTGCCACCCACCACCCGGCATCGAGACCGGCACCGGAACCCATAGGTAAAAGGCGCCGGCGGGCATCGGAGTCGGAAGCCCCGCATGGGCGAGCACCTGGCGCAGGAAGGTCAACCGCTCCAGATACCGCCGGCGCTGCTCCACCACGTGTCCGTCGTCATCGAATGCCGCCACCGCCCCCGCCTGGACCGGGCCCGGGACCATGAGTCCGGCGTGGCGGCGGACGTCGGCCAAGAAGCCGACCAGGTCGGAGTCGCCGGCATAGAAGCCCGCCCGAACCCCCGCCAGGTTGGAGCGCTTGGACAATGAGTGGACCGCCACCACGCCGTCACAGCCGTCGGCCAGCACCGTCCGCGGGGGCCCGTCCCAGGTGAACTCGGCGTAGCACTCGTCGGAGAACACCGGTATGCCGCTGTCCCTCCCCCACCCGGCCGCAGCAGCCAGGTCGGTCAGCCGGCCGGTGGGGTTGGACGGCGTGTTGACCCAGAGGCACAGGGCCCGGTCGATGTCCGTTTCGACCACCGAGGAGAGATCGAGGCCGCCCTCGGGCAGCTCCGGCACCGGGACGGGCCGGCATCCGCCCAGCAACGCCCCCATGGCGTAGGTCGGGTACGACACCGCCGGATAGAGGACGGTGTCCCGCCCCGGGGTGCGCAGGCGCAGGTAGGCGGCTGTCGAGGCCACGAACTCCTTGGTCCCGACGCAGGCGGCCAACTGCCGCTCGGGATCGACGGAGACACCGAAGCGACGGTCCAGCCAGTCGGCGGCGGCCCGGCGATAGGCGGGTGAGCCGGCCGAGGGCGGGTAGCCCCGCTCCGCGTCGGAATGGGCCATGGCCTCGAGCACGACAGGCGGTGGCGGGTCACAGGGAGTGCCGATGGAGCAGTCGACAACCCCGTGCCGGTCCCCGGACGGGCCTGCGTCGCCGAACGCGTCTTCCGCCCGCGCCCGCACCTCGGCGAGGCGGTCGTAGGGGTAGGGAGGCGGAGAGAACCCCCCGACCGGCGGGGCAACGTTCGTTGGGCTCAAGAGGCCACGAACTCCCGGAACCGCGACTTGCCCACCTCGTCGAGAACCACGTGGATCCGGGTCGATCGCTCGCCGGCGACCTCGCCCACGATCTCGCCCTCGCGGTGCACGGCGGCCAGCACGTCCCCCCGGGCCCACGGAATCTCCAGTTCGACCACCCGGTCGCCCACTCTGAGCCGGTCCCCCATGGCCACCAGGAGCTTGTCCATCCCGTCGCCGGTGCGGGCGGAGGCCATCACCGAACCCTCATGGGCTGCCAGCAACAGGTTGGCCTCCTCCCTGGCCTCGCCGCCGAGGGCCGCCACCGAGTCGGCCTTGTTCACCACCAGAAGCTCGGGCACCAGGTCGGCGCCGATCTCGGCCAGCACGATGCGGACGGCATCCACCTGACCTTCGAAGTCAGGGGCGGATCCATCCACCACGTGGACGATCAGGTCGGACTCGCACACCACCTCGAGCGTGGACCGGAAGGCCTCGACCACCTGGTGGGGAAGCTTTCGCACGAACCCGACCGTGTCCGTGAGCAGCACGGTCTCGCCGCCGGGGAGGTTCAGCTGCCGGGTACGGGGGTCGAGGGTCGAGAAGAGCCGGTTCTCGACCAGGACGTCGGCTCCGCACAGCCGGTTGAGCAAGGTCGACTTCCCGGCGTTGGTGTAGCCGACCAGCGACACGGTGCGCTGACGCGACCGTGCTCGGCCCCGGCGCTGGGTCCGCCGGGTGCGGTCGAGCTGACGGAGATCGGACTCGAGCCGGCTCATCCGTCGCACCAGCCGCCGGCGGTCGACCTCCAGCTTGGTCTCGCCCGGGCCACGGGTGCCGATGCCGCCGGCCTGCTGGCTGAAGGAACGGCCGCGGCCCCGCAGGCGCGGCAGGCGGTAGCAGAGCAGGGCCAGCTCGACCTGAGCGCGTCCTTCGGGGGTCCGGGCGTTCTGGGCGAAGATGTCCAGGATGACCGCAGTGCGATCGATCGCCGTCCGGCCCAGGATCTGCTCGAGGTTCCTCTGTTGGGCCGGTGAGAGGTCGTCGTCGAACACCACCGTGTCGGCGTCCACCGCCAGGCAGACCGACAGCAGTTCTTCGGCTTTGCCCCGGCCGAGGTACGTCGCCGGGTCGGGGGCGGTCCTCCGTTGCATGACCCGCTCCATGACATCGGCGCCGGCGGTGTCCACCAAGAGGGCCAGCTCGTCCAGACCGGCCTCGGTGTCGGCCACGGTGGCGTGGGGGAAGGTCACACCGACCAATACGATCCGCTCCCGGACGGCCCGGGAGATCAGCGTCTCGGTGAATGCCGAGTCGGTGGGGGTCACGGTCGGGCCGCGCCCAGGATGGTCGAGACATCCACCTCGATGTCGGCCACCTTGCGCACCGGGCCGCTGAGGCGGATCCCGTCGGAGCCGAGCTCGACCCGCAGGGTTCCGCCCGGATTGTGCACGTCAACCGACCCGCCCACCAACCCCCAGCTCCGTGCCGCGGCCGCGGCGGCGGCGCTCCCGGTGCCGCAGGCCTGGGTCTCCCCTGCGCCGCGCTCCCAGACCCGGAGGGTGAGGGCGTCGGCGCCCGGTCCGACCGAGATGAGCTCCACGTTGATCCCCCCGGGGTGCATGGCCTGCAGTCGGCATCCGAGCTCGGCCACGTCCGCTCCGGACGGGTCCGGATCGAGGAGCACCAGGTGGGGGTTGCCCATGTCCACCCTACGGGCCCGTCGCTCCCCGGGCCGGGCGGGCTGGTCCGGGCCGAGCGAGGCCGCGCCCATGTCGACCGACGCCTCGGCGGCCCCGGCCGCCGCGCCCGGTCGGTAGTCGACGGTCCGCACGCCGGCCGGCGTCCACACGGTGAACGTCGGCGGCCGGACCAGACCCGCGGCCACGGCAGCCTGAGCCAGGCAGCGGATCCCGTTGCCGCTCATCTCCGCCGGGCTCCCGTCGGCGTTGTGGAGGTCCATGGCCAGATCGGCCCGGCCCGCTCCGTCGATGATCCGGATCACCCCGTCGGCGCCGACGCCGAACCGGCGGTCGCACAGGGCGCGGACCACGGCGGCATCGAGGGGAGGGGCGTTGCCCTCGTCGACCAGGACGAGGAAGTCGTTGCCGGCGCCGTGATGCTTGGTGAACCGGAGCGGTGGGCTGGAGGGCGGGGATGGATTCATTGCGTTGTGTGCCAGTCTCCCACCGCGACCCCATCGGGGGAGTCGCCAGCGCAGAGGGCGGTGATCGGCGCCACCGGTTCGTCGTCCGGGTCCAACCACACGATACGGGGATCGCGCCGGAACCAGGCCATCTGCCGGCGGGCCTGGGACCGGGTGCGCTGCACCGCCGCCTCGACCGCGCTCTGGAGGGGGAGTCCCCCTTCGAGGTGGGCCAGGAGCTCGCGGTAGCCCAGGGCCTGGCGCGCCGTTCTCGACATCCCCCCGGGCCTGGCGGCCAAGGAGCGCACCTCCTCCAGGAACCCGAGCTCCATCAGCCGGGCGAAGCGGGAAGCGATGCGCTCGTCGAGGGCCGCAGGCTGGTGGCTGATCCCCACCATGGCCACCGATGTCGGCGGGAACCGGTCCAGACCAGGTCCGAACGACGAGAAGGGCCGGCCCGAACCGAGGGTCACCTCCAGGGCCCGCACCAGCCGGCGCTGGTTGGACGGCTCCACTCGCCCGGCGGCGACCGGATCGAGCAGCGCCAGTCGGCGGTGCATGGCCTCGCGGGCCGAACGCCGCTCCCCGCTCCCCTCCGGGCCCGAGGCGTCCAGCCCGTCGGCGAGGGACTCGGCGATGTCGGGATAGCGACCCGGGAAGGCGAGGCCATCGGTCACCGCCCGCAGGTACAGCCCCGTGCCGCCCACCAGCAGTGCCGCGTGATTCCGTGCCGCGATCCCCGCCAACGCCCGCCCGGCCTCGGCCTGGAACTGCTGGACGGTGTACTCCTCTGACGGTTCAACCAGGTCGAGCAGGTGGTAGGGCACCTGGGCCCGCTCGTGGCCGGTGGCCTTGGCCGTGCCGATGTCCATGCCGCGGTAGACGGCCATGGAATCGACCGACACCAACTCGACGGTCGACGACGCCGACGCCACCTCGAAGGCGATGCGCGACTTCCCCGCCGCGGTGGGGCCCAGCAACGCCACCACCGGGGCCGGACCTGCCTTCGCCGGGCCGTTCGGGCCGGCACTGCCTACCACGGGACGGCGCTGCTCAACCGGCGGAGACCGGGATGCGGACCCGGTGCGACGGCCGCGCCGTGACCGCCAGCAGGTCGCCGCTCAGGTGGTGGCGGGCGGCGTCGGTGACCACGACGTCGGCGTAGGCACCGGCGGGGATCGGCGCGCCCGCCGTCGGCTCGAAATGGACCAGCTTGTTCTGGCTGGTGCGACCGGTCATGACCGATGGATCCCGCTTGGACCACCCCTCGACCACCACTTCCTCTATCCGGCCGATCCGGGCCCGGTGACAGGCCAGCGCCGAACGCTCCACCACCATTCTGAGCCGCTCCATGCGCTCCGCCGCAATTTCAGCGGGAACGAACCGGTCCACCATGGCTGCGGCCCGGGTGCCGGGGCGGGGCGAGAACACGAACGTGTAGGCGCTGTCGTAGGCGACCTCGGCGGCGACCTCCAACGTGCGTTCGAAGTCGCCCTCCGTCTCGCCGGGGAAGCCGACGATGAGGTCGGTGGTCACGGCCAGATCGGGAATGGCCGCCCGGGCCTCGGACAGGCGAGCCAGGTACCGCTCCGCGGTGTAGCCCCTCCGCATGGCCACCAGGGTGGCATCGCTTCCCGACTGCAACGGGAGGTGCAGATGGTTGCACACCTGGTCGGTCTCGGCCATGGCCGCGATGGTCTCCGGCCGGAGGTCCTTCGGATGGGGACTGGTGAACCGCACCCGCCGGACTCCCTCCACGGCGCCCACGGCCCGGAGCAACTGGGCGAACAGCGGGCGCCGGCGGGTCAGGTCCCGTCCGTAGGAATTCACGTTCTGACCCAGGAGGGTCACTTCGGTCACGCCCCGCCCGGCCAGGGTCTGCACCTCGGCCACCAGGTCATCGACAGGGCGGGAGACCTCGCCCCCGCGCACCGAGGGCACGATGCAGAAGGCACAGGAGTTGTTGCAACCGGTCTGGATGGTGACCCATGCCGCGTAGGGGAGGTCCCGCACCGCGGCGAGTGCCGACGCCTGCTGGCCGGCGGCCGTGGGATCGGTGACCGGCAGGGGCTCGTCGAGGATCTCCACCACCGGTCCCGACCGTGCCGCTCGTCGCAACAGCTCGGGGGCCCGTCCGAGGTTGTGGGTGCCGAAGACGACGTCGACGTGAGGGGCCCGTTGGCGGATTCGCTCCCGATCCATCTGGGCCAGGCAGCCTCCCACCGCGATCTGCATGTCCGGCCGGCTCTGGCGCAGGGACTTGAGGTTGCCCAGGTGACCGTAGAACTTGTTGTCGGCGTTCTCCCGGATACAGCAGGTGTTGAACACGACGACGTCGGCCGACTCCAGATCGGGGGTGGCCACCAGTCCGTCCGCCGTCAGCGCCCCGGCCAGTCGCTCCGAGTCGTGATCGTTCATCTGGCACCCGAACGTCGTGATGTGGAACGTCCGCGGCGCGGCCCGGTCGTCTCGGGACCCGACGGGGGCGGCTGAGGCAGGCTCCATCATTGGCCCAGGATACGGCCAGCTCGGACCCGTCGGCGCCGGGACTAGGGCGCGGCGTTGAAGTCGAAGACGTCTGCGCCGCCGTCTCGATCGAGGATGAGGCCGTGCATGTCCGGGTGGAGGACGAGGACCTGGCCGGCGATGTCCGACTCGGCGAGGGCGGCCGCCGCCGCCGCCTGCACGCTCTGCACCTCCGTGCCGCGGGAGACGCCCAGGAGGGTCGGGCCGGCGCCGGACCAGCACACGGCCAGCGCTCCCCCCTCGGCCATGCCCGCCAACAGCTTCGGCGCGGCCGGAAACAGAGGGCTCCGATAGTCCTGGTGCAACCGGTCCTCCATGGCCTCGTTGATCAGGACCCGGCTGTCGGCGAGGCCGGCGATCAACAGCGCCATCCTCGAGAGGTTGAAGGCGGCGCTGTCGCGGCTCACCGTCAGTGGCAGGGCCTGGCGGGCCCTGGCGGTGGACAGGGGCACGTCGGGCACGATGGCGACGAAGGCCAGGCTCACATCGAGGGCGAGGCGCACGGCGTGGACCCCGCCCTTCACCCTGGCCGCCGCGACCAGGCCGCCCACCATGGAGGCGGCCGCATTGTCGGGATGGCCGTCCATCTGGGCCGCCACGGCCAGGGGATCCTTGGCCCCGGCGGCGGCGGCGGCGGCCACGGCCAGGGCCGCTGACGAACCGAGGCCGCGGGCGATGGGGATCTGCGAGCGCACCGTGATGGCCAGGCGATCGGTCCCGGCCACATCGATGGCCACCCGGGCGGCGAGGTGGGAGGGATCGTCGGAGAGGCCGGCCCCCTCCCCCTCCGAACGCACGATCAGGCGAGAAGCGGGCTCCACCTCGACCTCGACGTAGCGGTCCAGGGCGATGGCCAGGGTGTCGAAGCCGGGACCGAGATTCGCAGACGACGCTGGAGCTCGTGCGCGCACACCGCCACGGTAGTCGTCGTGCGTTGTCCCGGGCGGGACCGAGCCGGGTCCCGGCCCAGGTCGGGCAGCCGGTCCCTCGTCGTCGGCCAGCCGTCGAAATCAGTTGTGCACGAGGCGCCACCACCACGACGGTTCGGGCACCGTGGCGGACAGTGTCATGGGCACGGTTTGGAACTGGCCACCGAGGGCGTAGAGGGCGGTCCCCACCCGCCGTCCCCCGGCGCCACCGGCCGGCACGGCCAGGAGCTTGGTGCCCGACACCACCCGCTGACCGGGCCACCCGAACAGGAAGGCCCCCGCCGAGGTCACGACCCCCACCCGGTGCGCACCCCCGCCCCAGTGGGTGATCACGGTTCCGACCAGCTGGCCGCGGGTGGCCACCGTGATCGGGACGATCGCCGACTCGGTGGCGGTCAACAATCCCTCGACCACGGGCCGGGTATAGCGGAGGGGATCCACCACCGGGAGGTCGTCCAACGGGATCGTGGTCGTGGTGGTGGTGGGCGGAGGGGTGGTCGTGGTGGTCGGCGGCGGCGCGGTGGTGGGCGGCACCACGGCTCCCGGCGCCGCGGGCGGCGCGGTGGTGGCCGGTGGCGGCGGGGGTGCCGTGGTCGTGGTTGTCGTGGGCGCCGGCTTGGGGATCGTCGGGGGCGGCACCGGCTGGGCCAGGACCGCCACCAACACCGTCACCGACCGCCCCTGGATCACCCGGTCGGCCGCCAGCACCATGCAACCCCCGGCGGCCGTGGTGTATCCGGACTTGATGCCCACCACGTTGTTGGAGCCGATCTCGGTCACCACGTTGGGGATGGTGCCGACCAGGGGGAGGGTCACCGATCGCATGCCCACCACTCGAGCGAACGTGGGGTCGCTCATCCCGGCCGCCGCCACCCGCAGACAGTCGGCCGCCGTGGACACCGTGTGGGGGTCGTAGCCGCTGGCATCGACGTAGTGGGTCGAGGTGGCTCCGAGCGACTGGGCCAGGGCGTTCATCTTGGCCACGAAGGCCGGGACCCCTCCGGCGTCCCAGAGGGCCAGGGCATAGGCGATGTCATTGGCCGATTGGGTGACGAGCGCCTCGAGCATCTGCTCCTCGGTGAGCACTTCACCGGTGCGGATGGGCACGGTGGACTGGTCGTTGCGCAACTCGGTGTCGTACTCGGCCACGTCGGCGGCGGTGATGGTGATCGGCGGCCCACTGCTGCCAGCGGCCATCGGATGATCGCGCAGCACGACGACCGCACTGGTCATCTTGGTCAGCGAGGCGATCGGCAGCGGCGACTCCGGTCCCGACTGCTGCGTGTAGCCGAGGGCGGGGACCGAGATGGCACCCTGGCCTTTGGCCGGCCACGGCAGGGCAGGGCCGGACCCGGGAACGGCCACGGACGAAGGCAGGGCCGAGAGCTGCGAAGGCTGGACCAAGGGGCGATTGATGCGCTGGGCACCGAACCAACCGACGGTCGCCAGCCCCAGGGACAGGGCGACGGCCAAGGCCAGCCACCACCTCCATCGATGACCGGACCGGCGCTTGGCGGCCCGGCGCAGCTCGGCCCGCCGCGGGCCCGGGGCAGTGGCCGGCGCGGCGGCCTGCGCACCGCCCTCGACGGCGGCTGGTCCGGACTCCGCGTCCGTGGCCTCCGGCGCGGTGATGTCCACGGAGGAGGTCGAGAGCAGGGGCACGGCTCCGCCACCCGGTGCCAACGCCGTGGTGGCACCCGGACCCTCCCCCGACTGCGCAGACATGAGGTGAGCGTCCTCAGACGCCGACGGCCCCGCACCGGTCTTGTCGGAACGACCGTCGCTCAGCGGGCGTCCAATTCCTCGGGTGTCATCAACACGGCGCGGGCCTTGGACCCCTCCGAGGGCCCGACCACCCCCCGGCGCTCCATGAGGTCCATCAGCCGACCGGCACGGGCGAACCCCACCCGCAGTTTGCGTTGCAGCATCGAGGTGGAGCCCAGCTGGGAGCGGACCACCAGCTCCATGGCCTCATCGAGGAGGTCGTCGTCCCCGTCCTCTCCGCCTGACCTCGGCCCTTCCTTCCCGACCACCTCTTCGATGCCGGCCACGACTTCCATGGGCCGCTGGCGCTTCCAGTGGGCCGCCACGGCGCGCACTTCCTCCTCGCTGACCCAGGGACCTTGCAGGCGCTGCGGGTTCGACGACGACGCGGTGAGGAGGAGCAGGTCGCCCATCCCGATCAACCGCTCTGCACCGGGCTGGTCGAGGATCACCCGGCTGTCGGCCAGAGAGGACACGGAGAAGGCCATTCGCGAGGGAATGTTGGCCTTGATCACGCCGGTGATCACGTCCACGGACGGTCTCTGGGTGGCCAGCACCAGGTGGATGCCCACGGCCCTGGCCATCTGGGCGATGCGGCAGACCGACTCCTCCACGTCCCGGGCCGCCACCATCATGAGGTCGTTCAGCTCGTCGACCACGATGACGATGAACGGCAGTCGGTGGAACCGGGGCTCGATCTCCCCGTCCTCGCCCGCTCCCTCGTCGTCGTTGTCCGATTCGGTGCCGCGCATCCGATACTGGTAGTCCTCTTCGAACTGGGCCAGGTGACCATCGTCGAAGCCGGCGTTGTACCCGGTGATGTCACGCATCCCGACCTCGGCCAGCAGGTCGTAGCGCCGCTCCATCTCGGTGACCGCCCAACTCAGGGCGTTGGCCGCCTTCTTCGGGTCCACGACCACTTGGGTCAGCAAGTGGGGAAGATCGTTGTACTGGCCCAGCTCCACCCGCTTCGGGTCCACCAGGATCAAACGGACCTGGTCGGGCGTAGCCCGGGTGAGAATCGAGGTGAGCACCGAATTGATGCACGAGGACTTGCCCGAACCCGTGGCGCCCGACACCAGCACGTGGGGCATCTCCGCCAGGTTGACCATGACGGCGCGGCCGGCGATGTCCCGGCCGAGGGCCACCTCGAGCGGATGCTGGGCACGGGCCGCCTCGGGCGAGGCCAGGATGTCACCGAGCGCCACGAGCTGGCGGTGGCGGTTGGGCACTTCCACGCCGATGGCCGACTTCCCCGGGATCGGGGCCAGGATGCGGACATCGGGCGATGCCATGGCGTAGGCGATGTCCTTGGAGAGCGACGTCACACGGGCCACTTTGACCCCGGCCCCGAGCTCCAGTTCGTACCGGGTCACCGACGGGCCCACGGTGCGCCCGACCAGGCGGGTCTCCACGCCGTGCGCCGCCAGGGCGCTGACCAACGCCGACCCGGCCGCGTCCACCTCCTTCTCGTCGATGGCCTGGGGCTTGGCCCTCTTCAGCAGGTTGGCCGGGGGGAGGCGCCAGTCCCCGACCGTCGGACCCAGTTTCATCTCCAGTTGTGCTCCCTTGCCGGGTCGCGTGGCGACCTCGGGGAGGGCCTCCGGGTCGGGGGGCTCGGGATCGGAGACGACGGGGTCGGCGACCACCTCGTCGAAGGGCGGCTCCGCTTCTTCCTCTTCTTCTGCCGCCTCGTCCGTCCGGGTGGAGACGGCCCGCCCGAAGGGGTCGGTCGGCTCGTCCTCGTCCGCCTCCTCGTCCTCGCCCGGGGATCCGCCCCTGGCCAACGCGGCCGACCATCGGGTGGCCCGCACGGCGGCGCCCACCGCCGAGCTCACCGACACCCCGGTGAACAGCACCATGGCCGCCACCAGCATCGCCACCAGCACGGTGGCCGCCCCGAATCCGCCCAGGGCGGACCTGAGCGGGTTGCCGATCAGCGCCCCGACCCAGCCACCGGCCGAGGACAGTGAGGTCGTCGATGCCCCGAGCCGAGGGGAGCCTCCGGCCAGCGACGCCAGGCCGGCCACGGACAGCAGCGTCAACGAGGCCCCGATCACCGCACGCGCCGGTTCCGGGGTGGAACGGGCTTCTTCCTCCCCCTCCCGCCGCCCCACGATGAGCAGGATCCCCACGGCGATGGCGACGGGGGGCACCAGAAATCGTCCCCATCCGAGGACGTCGCCCAGGGCCAGACGGGCGTCGTGGCCGGCCGGACCCAGCGAATTGGCGTAGAAGGCCACCGCGGCCAGGACCCCCGCCGTGACCAGGACCACGCCCCAGAGGTCGGCGGCGTGACCGGCCACGACCGCCCACATCGAGGCGCTCAGGCCCCCGCGCTCCCGCCTCCGGTCCCTCCGGGACGATCCCGCGCCCCGACCCCGGTGGGCGGCGCCTCGACGGGCGGAGGTCGGGGCCCTCGAGCGGGATCGGTGCGAGGCCGCGGACCTACCCCTGGACCGCGAACCGGACCGACCTGCGCGGCGCTTGGTGGCGGTCGTCACAGTAGGTAACAGGCTACTCCCGCTGCGTAGCGATCATGGGGACACCGGGACGGGGAACGTCTTACACGGTGACGATCACAGGCACGATCATCGGGCGCTGGCGGGTGCGGTCGCCGACCAGCCGGCCGAGGGCCTTCCGAACGACCCGGTTGAGCGACTCGTGGTCGTTGCTCCCGGCGCTGAGCGCCTCCTCGAGTGCCTTGGTCACCGCGGTGGCGGCCTCGTCGAGGAGGGCTTCGGTGTCGTGGTCGTAGGCCCATCCTCGGGTGACGATCTGAGGTGCTCCCACCACTTCGCCCCGCTTGAGGTCCACCGTGGCCACGGCCATCACCACCCCCTCCTCCGACAGGACCATCCGGTCCCGCAGGACGCCGTGCCCGATGTCACCGACGGAGCTTCCGTCCACAAAGAGGTATCCGCCGGGGACGGATCCGTCGCGGTGCAGTCCGGTCCCGTCGAGGCGGACGGCGTCGCCGTCCTCGCAGAGGATGACGCGGTCGCCCGTGATGCCCATGGACCCCGCCAGCCGCACGTGATTGGCCATGTGCCGGAATTCGCCGTGCACGGGGATGAAGAACTCCGGCCTGGTCACCGACATGAGCAGGGCCAACTCCCCCTGCCGGGCGTGTCCGCTCACGTGGACGGCGTCGACGCCGGAGTGGATGACCTCCACACCGCGTTTGTGCAGGCTGTCGATGACCCGGCCCACCGACCATTCGTTGCCCGGGATGGGATGGGCGCTTATCACCACCACGTCGTCGGGCCGGAGTCGGAAGAAGCGGTTCTCCCCTGCGGCCAGGCGCGAGAGGGCCGACATGGGCTCGCCCTGTGACCCGGTGGAGATCACGCACACCTGACCGTCCTCCAACTTGTCGATGTCCTCGATGTCGACCAGGGACCGGTCGGGGATCTCGAGCAGGCCGAGGCGGCGGGCCAGGGCCACGTTCTTCTGCATCGACCGGCCGAGGGTCGCCACCTTCCGCCCGCCGGCGATGGCCGCGTCGGCCACCTGTTGGACCCGGTGGATGTGGCTGGCGAAACAGGTCACGATGAAACGCCGGTCGGGCCGAGCCAGGAACACCTTGCGCAGGGTCTCCCCCACCGTCGACTCGGAGGGGGTGAATCCAGGTTCCTCGGCATTGGTCGAGTCGGCCAGGAGCAAGCGTATTCCCTGCTCAGAGGCTAGGGCACCCATCCGGGCCAAGTCGGTCCGCCGGCCGTCGACCGGGTGGAGGTCGATCTTGAAGTCGCCGGAGTGCAAGATGATGCCCTGGGGGGTGTGGAAGGCGGTGGCGAAGGCGTGCGGGACCGAGTGGGTGACGGGGATGAACTCCACGTCACAGGGCCCGATCCGCCGCCGCTCGCCGTCCCGGACCGGGATGAACTGGGCCCGGTCGGCCATGCCGGCCTCGTCAACCCGGTTTCGGGCCAGGGCCAGCGTGAGCTCGGAACCGTAGACGGGGACGGGGAAGTCCCGTAGAAGGTAGGCCAAGCCGCCGGTGTGATCTTCGTGCCCATGGGTCAGGACCACGGCGTCGACCCGGTGTGCGTTCTCACGCAGGTAGGTGAAGTCGGGCAACACGAGGTCGACACCCGGCATGTCCGGATCGGGAAACATGATCCCCACGTCGAGCACGATGATCCGGCCGTCCACCTCGATGCAGGCGCAGTTCCGGCCGATCTCGCCCAGTCCCCCCAGGAAGACCAACCGCACGGCACCTCCGCCGCCACCCGACGGTGCCCCAGGTCGTTTCGGATCCTTCTTGCGCCCCGTCGCGGCCGCCCCGCCCGGAGCAGACCGCTCCGCCGACTTTTTGGCCGCCGCCTTGGCCGGGTTGGCCCCCTCCTTGGTGGCCGGACCACTTCGCCGCTTGGCCTTGGCGGCCTTGGAGCCGTCGCCGGCCTGGTCGGCAGGGCCCTGGTTCTTCATCCCGGTGCTCCCCTGGCGGCGCGGTTGGCCTAACGGCCGTGCCGGCTGGCCGGTGCGCCCGGTTTCAGGCAACCGACTGGGGGGCCGGGGTCATGCGATGCAATCTGGAGATGACCGACCGGGCCTGGTCGTCCAGCGCCTCCGAGGCCCGGGTGTTGGGGAGGCGGCACTGCCCGGCCGGGAGACCGAGGGCCCGGCAGGCGGCTTTGGCCGGAACCGGGTTGGGGAACTCGTCGGTGGACTGGAACTGGTACGACTCGGCCAGCTGCTGGTTGATGGTGGTGGCCCGGTCAACCTGCCCTGACCGGTGCGCGTCGATCATCTCGCCGAACAGCGGCCCGGCCCAGTGGGCGGCGACGCTGACCACCCCGACCGCACCGACTGATGCGAAGGGCAGTGTGAGCGAGTCGTCGCCGCAGTAGACCTCGAATCCATCGGGACTGTCCGCCACGACGACCGCGGCCGAGGCCGGGTCGCCGGTGGCGTCCTTGACGGCCACGATGTTGGGCACGTCACGGGCCAGCTCAACGGTCAGCTGGGGGCCGATGCGACGCCCCGAGCGAATGGGGATGTCGTAGAGCATCACGGGAAGATCGCTGCAGGCGGCGATGGCCCGGAAGTGGGCCGACAGGCCGGCAGAGGAGGGCCGGTTGTAGTACGGGGTCACCGCCAGCACCCCAGCGGCGCCGCACGCCTTGGCCTCCTTGGTCAGCATGACCGAATGGGCCGTGTCGTTGGTGCCGGTGGAGGCGATGACGGGTACGTCGACGGCGGCAATCACCGCCCGGAAGAGCGCGATCCGCTCCTCGTCGGTCAGGACGGGTCCCTCCCCGGTACTCCCGGCGACGACGATGCCGTCGCTACCCGAGCCGGCCAGGTGCCTCGCCACGACCGCAGCACCCTCGAGGTCGATGGCACCGGCGGCGTCGAACGGGGTGATCATGGCGGTCACCACCGAACCGAAGCGTGGCACGGTCGCTCAGCCTCTCGCCTGGGGCAGTTGATTCAAGGGAGGCATCACGAATTGGCAGGCTACCAGCAGCCGTCGGTGGATCCAGAAGCCCGCCGCTGAGGTCGCAGCGTCGTCGGCGCCGTCGGACCGATGGGCGGTCGTACCGATGGGCGGTGGAGTCCTGTTGGGAGCGACGCCCGCTCCGGCCTTAGGAGAGGACCCGGTCCTTGGGCGGGACGGAGGCGAGCGCATCGTACTCCTCGGAGGTGTCGACCCAGGACTCGAACTCGATCACGCCCAACTCGGTGAACTTGGTCCGGAGCCAGCCGTCGGCGGCGTCCAGGAGGCCGAGCTTCTTGCAGTTGGGAACGATCTTGGAGAACAGCAGGGCCTGGAACTCCCCCCGCTCGGGCGCCTGCTGCACCACAGGGACGATCGCCTTCGGATCCACACCCATGCGGTCCCAGACCTCTTGTTGCAGGAAACGGTCCCGCATCCTCACCGCGGCCTCGAAGGCGAACTCCTGACGTTCGCGAAGCTCAGCCGCGTTCAGCCCCTCGTAGTACTCCTGGAGGCTCAGGACGCCGAAGGCCACATGGCGGGCCTCGTCGGCCATCACGTAGCGAAGCAGCTGCTTGAGCAGCGGGTCCCGGGTCATCTGGTGCATGAAGCCGAAGGCGGCCAGGGCCAGGCCCTCGACCATGATCTGCATGCCCAGATAGGTCAGGTCCCAACGCGAGTCGGCGATGATGTCGTCGAGGAGCATCCGCAGGTGGGCGTTGACCGGGTAGTGACCCGAGAGCTTCTGGTCGAGGTACTTGCCGAACACCTCCACGTGGCGGGCCTCGTCCATGACCTGGGTGGAGGCGTAGTACTTGGCATCGATCCATGGCACCGACTCCACGATCTTGGCCGTACAGATCAGTGCGCCCTGCTCACCATGGAGGAACTGGGAAAGCGTCCAGTTCTGGCTCTCGACCCCGAACTGCACCCACTCCTTGTCGCCCCAGTGCTCGACCGGTGTACCCGTGAGGTCGAACCCGGCCCCGAATCCGCCATTGGCCTCAGCATCCTCGCGGACCAGCTTCTCCTGGTCGACCTCGATCTCCCAGGGCAGGTCCGTCTCGCCGTTCCACTGGGCCCCTTTGGCCTTCTCGTAGAGCTTGTTGAGCTTGGGGCGGGAGCCCTTTTCGTAGTCCCAGGTGAAGATGGAGTCGTACTCGGAGTGCACCACGTGGCGTCCGTCCGCCTCCTCGCTGCCGACCACGGACAGGATGGCCTCGAAGTCATCGATCTCCGAGCGGCCGATGATGTCCTCGGTGCTGCTCATTTCAGTGGTCATGTCATGGCTCCCTTGTAGTGCTCGACGGCGTTGGAATACTCGGACGATTGGTGATGAACGGCGGCTGGCGTGATCGGTCGTCCATCGGCAGCACCGCGGACAGCGCGTTGATCGGGTTGACCGCACCCCTGTTCGAACGGGGTGATATCGATCGCGGTGGGGCTGTCGGCGGCGTGGAGGGCCCTGATGCCAGGCAACACGAAGGTCTCGACCAGATGGGCGGTCTGGGCCGGTTGGGTGAGATCCATCTGTGACGAAGGGGCGATGGCGTAGGACAGGACGATGCGGGTGGCCCACTCCGCCACCCTTCCGGCCTCCATCGGGCTCATCCAGCGGGCCAGGAACGGCGCCGTGAAGCGGGAGGCCGTGGCCAGCAGGCGGTCGGACTCATCGAATGCGAGATGGCCCAGGACCATCTCGGGCTCGTGCTCGACCATGTAGGCCAGGGCCGCATGTCCTCGGATGCGGGCCGACGCCTCCACGATGCCGCCCACCAGTGCCTCGGTGAGGTCACTCGCCTCGCCGAGGCGAACCCCGAGGGCCGAGAACAATCGGGCCATCTCGGTGTCGACCACCGCGCCCAACACCTCGTCGCGGCCACCCGGGAACACCCGGTAGACAGTGGCCCGGGACACGCCGGCTCGTCGCGCGATGTCGTCGACCGTGGTCTTGCTGGTGCCGTGGAGGGCCAGGCAGGAGAGCGTGGCGTCGATGATCCGCACGCGGTTGGGGGACGACTGGCTCGACGGGGCCGCCTCGGCCCCGTCGTCGGCCACGTCCGCCACAGCCTGGAGTGCGGTCCCCCGGATTGCCACAGATGGAACGTTAGGTCGGTTTTTGTCTCATTGTCAACGGTGTGGCCCCGCATCCAGCCCCGGATCGGCCACCACCCCGGCCAGCAGCTCGGCCCGGACCAGCTGGGCCACCTGACCGGGGTCGTCGAGGTCCCATCGGCCCGGGGCCGACATGTAGGAGAGGACCATCCGGGCCAGAAAGTCCGCCGCCTCCTTCAGGTCCACCCCCTGGGCCACCCCCCGCTGCTCCAGATAGGGCACCAGGAATTCGGCGATTCCCTGGCGGATCCGAATGCTCTCGAAGGTGAGGGTGGGGAGGAGCTTCTCCGGCTCGGTCTGCATCACCCGCTGCAGCACCTCGTCCTCCACGATCGACCGGTGGGCGAACATGATGCCCCGCTCCATCACCTGCTCGAGGCTCGTGGCCCCCTGCACCTGCTCGTAGAGCCTGATGAAGAACTCGAGGGTGGCCCAGGCCACCACGGCGCTGATGAGCTCCTCACGCCCTCCCGGAAAGACCCGGTAGACGGTCGCCCGGGACACCTTGGCCTCACGGGCGGCATCCTCGACAGAGGTCTTGGCCAGACCCCACCGGGCCACACAGGCATACGTCGCCTCGAGGATCCGCTGACGGGTGTCGGCCATCCGCCCGGACCGTTCGCCTCAGAGCCCGAGGAGGGGCTCGAGGCCGAGGGTGAGCCCGGGCCGGTCGGATACCGACCGGACGGCCAGCACCACCCCGTCCATGAACGAGGTCCGGTCATAGGAGTCGTGGCGGATGGTCAGGCTCTGCCCGACGGCGCCGAGGATGACCTCCTGATGGGCGACCAGACCGGGGAGGCGGAGCGAGTGGATGCGCACGCCGGCCGGTCCCTGTGCGCCGCGGGCGCCGTCCAGCACCGAGGTGACGGTGTGGTCGGGCGGGAAGTCCCCGGAGCCCGATGAGGCACGCGCCGCGGCCATGAGCGCCGCGGTGCGCAGGGCCGTGCCCGAGGGGGCGTCGAGCTTTCCGTCGTGATGCGACTCCACGATCTCCGCTCCGTCGAACCAGGCAGACGCCATCTCGGCGAACCTCATCATCAGCACCGCGCCCACCGCGAAATTGGCGGCCACCACGCAGTTGGGAGATCCCGTCTCCGGCCCGGCGAACCGTCGGGCCAACTCGGCGAGGTCGGCCTCGGTGAACCCGGTGGTCCCCACCACGGCGTGGATGCCGGCGTCGGCACAGAAGGCCAGCGTGGCCCGGGCCGCGCCCACCCGGGTGAAGTCCACGACCACTTCGGCGCCCACCTCCGTCAGCGCCCCGAGATCGCCGGTGATCATCAGCCCGTCCGCTGGCGCGCCGATCAGGTCGGACAGATGGGACCCGTCGTGGAAGGGGTCGACGGCGGCCACCAGGTCGAGATCCGGGCGGGCCAGGACCGTCCGGCACACCTCGGCCCCCATCTTTCCCCCCGCTCCGACCACCCCGACTCGCATGGCGGCCACCCTACCGTCGTCCGCTGCCGGGGCTCCGTCCCGGTTCGGGCGGTGGCCTCAGCCCAGTCCGAGCCGGCTGGGGTCGAAGTCGCTGTCGTCGAACGGGCCCACCACCGACAGGGTCCTCGGGGCGGCGACCAACTCGGCCGCGGTGGCGTGGATCTCGTCGAGGGTCAGGGCCTCGACCCGGGCCAGGACCTCGTCGACGGTGAGGACCTCACCGTGCAGCAGCATCCCGGCGCCGATGCGGCTCATGCGGGCACCGGAGTCCTCGCAGGCCAGCAGGGTCTCGGCTCGCAGATTTCCCTTGGCGATGACCAGCTCCCGTTCGGTGATGCCTTCGGCCCCCAGCAGTTCGAGCTCCGTGGACACGATGTCGAGGACCTCGGCCACGTGTTCGGGTGACGTCCCCATGCCCACGCTGACCGAGCCGGCATCGTGGTAGGCCACGCGCTCCGACCACACCGAGTACGCCAACCCCCGGCGCTCCCGGATCTCTTGGAAGAGGCGGCTGGACAGGCCCCCGCCCAGGACATGGTTGACCACCGCCAGGGCATACCGCCTGCGGTCGAACCGGTTGACCGACCGCGAGGCCAGAACGACATGGGCCTGCTCCGTCGCCCGCCGGGTGACCCGCAGCGGTTCCACCTTGTCGTCGGGCGGTTGGCGTTCGGGAGTGGCCCCGCCGGCCGGTCCGGAGAATCTGGACTCGAGTCCGTCAGCCACGACCCGGTGATCGAGGTCGCCGGCCACGGCCACCACCATGTTGCCGGGCCGGTAGTGCAGGGCGAAGAAATCGCGGATCCGATCCGCGCTCATGGCGGCCACCGACTCCTGGGTTCCCAGCACCTCACGACCCAACGGGTGATCGGGGAACAACAGGGCCGAGCTCTGCTCCGCCGCCTCGTCGGAGGGCTCGTCGGCGTGCATCAGGATCTCGTCGAGGATGACCTGGCGCTCGGCCTCGAGGTCCGTCGGTCGCAGGGCGGGCTTCCACATGATGTCGGAGAGAATGTCCAATCCCAACGGAAGGTGCTCGGCCAGCAGCCGGATGTAGAAGGAGGTGTACTCCTTGGTGGTGAAGGCATTGAAGTCACCACCGACCTCGTCGACCGCCTCGGCGATGTCGGACGGCGAGCGTTCGGGTGTCCCCTTGAACAACAGGTGCTCGAGGAAGTGGGAGGCGCCGGCCTGGGTGGCCCCCTCGTCCCGAGCGCCGGTGCCCACCCAGAAGCCGATGCACACCGAGCGGGCGTCGTCCATCCGCTCGGTGACCAGGGTGAGCCCCGACAACAGCATCTCGGTACGGATCACGTGGCCGGTCCTCGCGGTGGATCGGTCGGCACGCCCCTCCAGTGGAGCAGCGGGTCCGCCAGCTCGGTGAGATCGGCCCACCGGGCGCCGGCCCTAAGGACCGCCACCCGGTGGAGGCGAGTGCTCAACGCCGGCGGCGACCACCCCGGCCGCCTCCGCCACCCCCGCCGGGGCGATCGGAGCTCTCGGCCACGGCAGGCCCCAGATCGCCGAACTCCTGGACCAGCTCGACCTCGAAGGCCTCCTCGAATGAGGGGGCGCTGGCCGGAGCCGGGCCCTTCTCCGCCGGGCGGCGGCTGCGATCGGAGCGGTCACCCGGGTCGGCGTGGTCGCCCCGAGGGCGACTGCGTCCGGAACCCTCGCGTCCCCCGCCGTCGCCACGAGCGGCACGGTCGGTCCCTCCGGAGGCATCGGATACCGGCGGATCACCGGCCAACGAGAGGGAGACCTTGCCCTGGGGATCGATGTCGTCCACCTTCACCTCGACCGACTGGCCGAGCTCGAGGACATCCTCGACCCGTTCGACCCGCTTTCCCTGTCCGATCTTCGAGATGTGCAGGAGGCCGTCCCGGCCAGGAAGGATGTTGACGAAGGCCCCGAACTTGGTGATGTTGACCACCTTGCCCGGATAGATGGCTCCCACCTCGGCCAGGGGTGGATCGAGGATGGTGGAGATCCGGCGACGCGCCTCCTCCACCGCGGTGCCGTCCTTGGCGCCGATGGTGACGGTGCCCACCATCCCGTCGTCGTCGACGGCGATGTCGGCGCCGGTCTCCTGCTGGAGGGCATTGATGACCTTGCCCTTGGGCCCGATGACCTCACCGATCTTGTCCATGGGGATCTCAAAGGAGATGATCTTCGGGGCGGACTCAGCCACCTCCTTCCTGGGCTCGGCGATGGCCCCGGCCATGACGTCGAGGATGGCCAGGCGGGCGTCCTTGGCCTGCAGCAGGGCCTTGGTCAGCACGTCGAGGGGCAGCCCGTCGATCTTGGTGTCGAGCTGAAGGGCGGTGACCACGTCCTTGGTGCCCGCCACCTTGAAGTCCATGTCGCCGAACGCATCCTCGGCACCGAGGATGTCGGTGAGGGTGACGTAGGTCCCGCCGTCGTAGACGAGACCCATGGCGATGCCGGCCACCGGTGCCTTGAGGGGAACCCCGGCCGCCATCATCGACAGGGTCGATCCGCACACCGACGCCATGGACGTCGAACCGTTGGAGGCCAGTACGTCGGACACCAGGCGGAACGTGTACGGGAAGTCCTCCTCGTAGGGGACGACCGGCAGGAGGGCCCGCTCGGCCAGCAGGCCGTGCCCGATCTCCCGACGCTTGGGCCCTCGCATGAACCCGGTCTCCCCGGTCGAGAAGGGCGGGAAGTTGTAGTGGTGCATGTAGCGCTTGTGGTCGTCGGGGGTGATGGTGTCCAGCAGCTGGTTCATCCGCGGCATGCCCAAGGTGGTCACGTTGAGGACCTGGGTCTCGCCCCGCTGGAAGAGCGCCGACCCGTGGGCGGTGGGGAACAGATCCACTTCGGCCGAGAGGGGCCTGATGTCGGTGGTGTGGCGGCCGTCGATGCGAAGGCCTTCCTCCACGATGCGGGCACGCACCAGCTTCTTGGTCAGTCCCCGCACCGCGGCTTTGATCTCGCCCTCGCGGTCGGGGAACTCGCCGGTCAATGTGGACACGATGGTGGACGTCGCCTCGCTGATGGCGGCGTTGCGCTCGGCCTTGGCCACGATGGCGTTGGCTGACGAGACCGCGTCGGTGCCGACGGCTTGGACACGCTCCCAGACGTCGTCGGCGTAGTCGGACAACGTCGAGTACTCGATGGTCTCGACGGGACCGCGGGCAGCCACGTAGCCGGCAACCATCTGGCGCTGGAGGACGATCGACTCGCGGATCCAGGTCTTGGCCGCCTCGAGCCCGTCGGCCAGCACCTCCTCGGTGACCTGAGGGGCGCCTTCGTCGTAGTACTGGAACGAACGCTCCGAGCCGCCCGCCTCCACCATCATGATGGCGATGTCGGCATCGTCGGCGTCGCTCAGCGCCCGTCCGGCCACGACCAGCTCGAAGGTCGACTCATCGCCCTCCTGGAAGCTGGGGTGCGGGATCCACTGGCCGTCGGTCGAATAGGCCACCCGCACGGCGCCGATCGGCCCTTCGAAGGGGATGCCCGAGATCATCAGGGCGGCCGAGGCCGCGTTGATGGCGAGGACGTCGTGGGGGTTGACCTGGTCGGCGCCGAAGATGGTGCCGACGACATGGACCTCGTTGCGGAATCCCTTGGGGAAGGAAGGACGCAGGGGCCGGTCGATGAGCCGACAGGTGAGAATGGCCTGGTCCGAGGACTTGCCCTCCCGGCGGAAGAACGATCCGGGGATCTTGCCGGCCGCGTAGGCCCGCTCCTCGATGTCCACCGTGAGCGGGAAGAAGTCGGCCCCTTCCCGGACCGATCGGGCGGCGGTGGCCGTGGCCAGCAACACCGTGTCGCCGATCCGTGCCACCACGGCTCCATCGGCCAGTTGGGCCAATTTGCCGGTTTCGAATGTAAGTGTGCGGTCGGTGCCACTGATGGGCGCCGACACAGTTATGGCGTCTGACATGACGCTCCTTGGTTGGTCGGGGACTCCCCGAGCCAGTTCCCAGTTGTCGGCCACCCCGCGTGCGACAGTGCGGAGTGATCGGCAACTGGTGACTGACCTCGGTGGGAGCCCAATCTGTTGATGTTCACAGCCGGCCACCGCGGTGACCTGCCGGTCCTGCAGCAGACCGGCACCGTGCCGACCTGCGGTCCATCGACGAGTCGCCGATGGAGTAATTGCGACCGCCCGGCCGAAGCCGGGCGGAGCGACTGGTTCCGCCTAGCGGCGGAGGCCGAGGCGACCGATGATGTCCCGGTAGCGCTCGACATCGTTGTTGCGGACGTAGTCCAGAAGTCGCCGGCGACGGCCGATCAACTTGAGGAGACCACGACGGGTGTGGTGATCACCCTTGTGCACCTTGAGATGCTCGGTCAGGTGAACGATGCGCTCGCTCAGTATGGCGATCTGCACCTCGGGTGAACCGGTATCCGTCTCGTGGAGACGGTATTCGGAGATGGTGGCCTGCTTGTCTGGCATGGGGGGAATCGACCTCTGGTGTCTTCGGTGACGGCCGACGGACACAACACGCCAGCACATAAATCCTAGCAGCATCGCTGTTCAGGGGGCGCCCACCCCCAGTGCCCGGCTCCGGGACGCCACCCGACGAGGGGTCGGAACCGGCCCTGCGACCGGATCCGACCCTCCGCCTACACAGGCTGGGGGTGTCAGACGCGATCCCCGCGCGCCGTCGTCCTACTTGTTCGGCTGAGGCGTGACCCTGAGGTAGGGCTTGACCGTGTCGAATCCCTTGGGGAAGCGCTCCTTGGCCTCCTCATCCGAGACGGCAGGGACGATGATGACGTCCTCGCCGTCCTTCCAGTCGACCGGCGTGGCCACCTTGTAGTCCGCCGTCAGCTGCAGCGAGTCGAGGACCCGGAGGATCTCGCTCACGTTCCGGCCCGTCGATGCGGGATAGGTGAGGGTCAGCTTGACCTTCTTGTCGGGGCCGATGATGAACACCGACCGGACGGTGAGCGTGTCATTGGCGTTGGGGTGGATCATGTCGTAGAGGTCCGCCACCTTGCGATCCTCGTCCCCGATGAGGGGGAAGTTCAGCGCCTGGCCCTGAGTCTCCTCGATGTCGCCCGCCCACTTGCCGTGCGAGGTGACATCGTCGACCGAGAGGCCGATGAGCTTGGTGTCCCGCTTGTCGAATTCGGCCTTGGCCTTGGAGAAGGCGCCCAGCTCAGTGGTGCAGACCGGGGTGAAGTCCTTGGGGTGGGAGAACAGCACGCCCCAACTGTCCCCGAGGTACTCGTGGAAGTTGATTGTGCCCTCAGTGGTCTCCGCGGTGAAGTCGGGGGCTACGTCGCCCAGACGGATTGCCATGGAATGCTCCTTTGTTGTCCTGTGTACTAGGTCCGATGCGTCGACGTCCCGAGTCGCATTCGGCGTCGCCGTGGTCTCGTCGCCCACTCAGGATAGACGAACCCGCCCCAATTGTCGACCGAGTTAGTCGAGTTTTGACCGGGAGGAAGGCGCCCTGGCGGGAGTCAGGGCGTTCCACCATGCTGGGGCCATGAACTCCACTCTGCGGGTCACCCGGGAGGGACCGGTGACCGTGGTCACCATCCACCGAGCCGACCGCCGCAACGCCGTCGACGCCGCCACCGCCGCCGCCCTGCATGAAGCGTTTGCCGCCTTCGACGCCGACGAGGCGTCGTCGGTGGCCATCCTCACCGGAGGAGGCGGCACCTTCTGTGCCGGCGCCGATCTGAAGTCGCTGGCCGACGGTGAACGACGCCCCTTGGCCGAAGACGGGCCCGGGCCCATGGGGCCGACCCGGATGGAGCTGTCCAAGCCCGTGATCGCGGCGGTGGAGGGCTTCGCGGTGGCCGGAGGCCTGGAGCTGGCCATCTGGTGCGATCTGCGGGTGGCCGCCGCCGACGCCACATTCGGGGTGTTCTGCCGACGATTCGGCGTTCCCCTCATCGACGGCGGCACCGTTCGACTGCCGCGGCTCATCGGCCAGGGACGGGCCCTCGACCTGATCCTGAGCGGACGTGAGGTCGGTGCCGACGAGGCCTTGGCCATGGGCCTCGTCAACCGGGTGGTGCCCAGCGGCGCGACCCTGGCGGAGGCGCTGGCCTGGGGCCACCAGCTGGCTGCCCTGCCTCAGGACTGCCTGCGCAACGACCGCCGGTCCGCGCTGGCACAGTGGGGCCTGTCAACTGCTGACGCCATGCAGGTCGAGTTCCGCTACGGCATGGCCAGCCTGAGGTCGCCGGATGCGTCATCCGGACCGCTCCGCTTCGCCCGGGGGGCCGGCCGGGGCGGTGCGGTGGTCGACGGCGGCGGCAGTTCGCTCCCCCATGGCTGACCTGGCCGCCTTCGACTTCGACGGGACGCTCACCCACGGCGGCAGCGTGATCGGCTTCCTCTCGGCGCTCGTCGGCCGGCGCTCCGTGCAGGCAGCCACGTTGGCCCTGGCCCCCAGGCTGGCTGCTGCCGCCCTGGTGGGAGGCAGCGCCGCCGACGAGGCCAAGGAGCGTCTGTTCGAGCGGCTGCTGGCCGGATTGCCCGTCGATCACTTCGAGGAGGTGTCGACAAGTTACGGCCGACAGCATGTGGAGCAGCACCTCCGCCCCGGAGTGCGGGACCGCTTCGACTGGCACCGACGCCGCGGCGATCGGGTGGTCATCGTCTCGGCCTCCCCGGAGGGGTATGTGGGCGCGGCCGGGGACTGGCTCGGGGCCGACGGGGTGATCGCCACCCGCCTGGAGGTGGGTGAGCACGGCAGGCTGACCGGGCGCTATGACGGACGCAACTGCCGCGGGGAGGAGAAGCTGCGCCGCCTGCGCCTCTGGGTCGACGAGTCGGGGATCGTCCCTGGGACGATGTGGGCCTACGGGAACAGCCGCGGCGACCTCAGGATGTTGCGTGCCGCCGACATCGGGGTCAACGTGGGCCGTCTGGGCCGGCTCGGCCGGCTCGGCTCCTTCCGGGCCCTCGGAACCACGCCACCGGACGGCGCCGCGGGCTGAGTGACGGGGCGGCAGCGGTTGCCGGCCAGGCGCCTACAGGTACTCCTTCTTCCTCATCCACACCAGCACGAACCAACCCCAGATGGGGGGGAGATAGGCCGTGAACAGGCGCTGGACGAACACGGCCGCCACGGCGTCGGACTCGTTGATGCCGGCCGCGGTGAGCCCGATGATCATCCCGGCCTCGACCACCCCCATCCCCCCCGGCACCGGGGAGATGCCGCCCAGCATCGAGCCCAGGGTGAGCACGACGATCAAGGTGGCCAGATCGAGATGGTCCCCGAAGGCGTGGAGGGAGGCACCGAGCGCCAAGGCCACCAGCACCTGTGCCGCCACCGAGCCGCCAAAGATCTCCACCAGGTTCCTCGGGTGGCCGGCCAACAGCCGCAGGTGGGACCAGACCTCCGACGCCTTGGGTCTCAGCTTGGCCGCCGCCAGCCGTCGCCACCGAGGGACGGCGAACAGCAGACCGACGGCCACCCCCGCCAACACCACGGCGATCACGATGACCCACACCAAATTGGAGTGTCCGCTGCTGGAGTCGCTGGTCGGCGTGTCGAAGTGCAGGTTGCCGATGGCCAACGGCAGGGCGATGAGGAACAGTGCCCCCTTCACGATCCAGCTGGCCGTGCTCGCCAGCACGCCCGAGCTCACCGCCACCGTCGGCGTGTACCCCTCCTGTTGGAAGAACCTCACCCGGGTGGCCAGGACTGCCATCGATCCGCCGGCCAGGGCGACGAAGGTGTCGGACAGCTCGAGGGCCACCGTCCTCCCGTACGGGAGGGGGTCGGTCACCGAGCCCACGGTGGTCACGGCGATGGCCGGGTAGGCCGCCTGGGCCAGGACGAACACCAGTGCCACCCATCCCCAGGCGGCCCCGGTGATCGTGCTCCACGACTTGGTCACGTTGATGAGCACCCCGAGCAGGGCCCAACCCCCGATCACCGTTCCGAGCACCAGCACGAAGGTGACCCAGCTGACCCGGCGCGGCTCGATGAGCTTGGGCACCTCCACGCCCAGCGCCGCGGCAACCTGTTCACGAAGGGCGGCGAGGACGGCCTTCTTGCCCCGGAGGGTCCGCGACGCCGTCGAATCGAGGGCGGCCCGCTGCAGGAAGGGCAGGGCTGCGGCCAGTGCCTCCGGCGGGACGGAACGCATGGCCGACGCGACGGTTCTGTCCGGCCCGGCGACCACGGATGCGGCAGCCAGGGTGGCGGCCAGGTCCCGATTGAGCTGGTCGGCGGTCGCCACCGTCAAGGCCATGCGGAAGTCGACGAGCCCCGCCCGGCCGAGCCCGTCGACCACGATCGTCCGGGTCGAGAGCGAGCCGTGGGCCATGCCCGCCGCACGCAGTGACACCAGTTGGCCGAAGATGTCGTCCAACCCGCCATCGGTGATGACAGGACCGACGGGTCCGTCGTCCTTGCCGTGCGGGACCGGGTCGCCCGGGCGGTCGTGGGCCGAGTCCGATGACGCGGGGTCGACGCTACCTTCGTCGCTGGGCGGTGGGACATAGGGTGCGAAGGTCGAGAGGGGCTCCCCCTCGGGAGGACGGGTGACCAGGAGGGCATCGCGTGCGGGGCCGGCGGGGCCGGCGGCCAGCACGTCCGGGGCCCGGGCCCCGGCCCTCTCGGCCATCAGCGTCAGGTATGCCTCGCGTTCGACCTGTTGTCGACGGGTGAAGGACAAGGTTGGACCCGAGTCGCGATAGAAGAGGAAGCGGGCCGTCTTGGCCAACAGCCGGGCGTCGGCAGCGTCGCGCCCGTAGACCGAGACATCCATCGGGGATCCGCCGATCCGACCGGTGAACCGGCCGACGCCCCACTCCTGACGGGGAACGGGCGAGAGGTCGTCCGCCATCATCCCGAGGTCAACCAGCAACAGCCGGACCTCGTCGATCGACGGCAGCCCCAGCGGCGAGCCGAAGGTCAGATGGACGAGTGCCGCCGTGCCCCAGCCGACGGCCAGGGCGGCCAGCACCGCCACCGGCAATCCGGCACCATTGACGACCGAAGCCACCGCCAGGAGCACGATGGCCGTCTTAATGGTCAGTTGGAACCAGCGGCTCAGGTAGGGAAGGGCCGCGGTGGCCACACCGACGGCGGCGGCCACGCCGGCGGCCGGAAACGAAAACGAAAAGTGGTGGAGCGAGGGCGTCGGCGGACGACCGCCGGAGGAACCCAGCATCAGGCCGAGGATGGCGCTGAGGAGCCAAGCGCCGATCCCGGAGAGGGCGATGTCCCGGACTGCGGACCACCTCCGGCCTCCCACGGCCAGGACGGCGATGACCGCCACCAAGCCGAACGAAGCGATCCACCAGATCGCCGATGCCAGCCATTGAAGCCCGTTGGGAACGGTCGCCAAGGTCGTGGCGACGGCGTGTTCGGCCTTGGAGTTGGCGCGGGTGGCCAGCCAGCACAGCGTGACGGTGAGAACGGCGAGCCCGAGGCGGAAGGCATCAGATCCGCGGCGACGGGTCTGACCGTCCCCCACCGGGGCGAAGACGATGGCCCTCCAGGTTCGCTCGTTCCACTTCTGATGCGGGCGCGGTGGCCCGGTCGAGTCCCCGGGTGTGGCCTCGGGCGGAGGTGCCCGCCCGTCGGTCACGCGCACTGGATCGTCGCTGTCAGGAGAACCATGTGCTAGCCGGCGGCTGAACCGAGGAAGGCGGCGTCGCCGAAAGAGAAGATGCCGCCGTCGGACGCCACCAGCCAGTAGCCCCGGCCGTCCGGGGTGGCGGCCATGCCGACCACCGGCTTGTTGAGGACGAGGCTGCCGGTGGATCCGAAGAAGGCGGCGTCGCCGAAAGAGAAGATGCCGCCGTCGGACGCCACCAGCCAGTAG
>JADEYI010000455.1_pt1 | contig 56956 bp, 53 predicted proteins | sample 8542331 | NCBI WGS metagenome assembly JADEYI01 (sample SAMN16510988, study PRJNA670497) | mine drainage metagenome | isolation source: biofilm near Copperflume 1 | place: Germany: Marsberg coppermine Kilianstollen | collected 2018-02 | reverse complement strand
GTCGCAGATTGGCGCGCTCGGCAGGATTCGAACCTGCAACCTTCTGATCCGTAGTGCGATTTTGGTTGTGCCATAGTGTCGCCGAGAATCCCATCTCGTCGCATTTAGCCTGGTAGATACCCATCTTTTCAGAGGGCCGCGAAACGAGGTGGGACGCTGCGCTACGCCAAGAGACCCAATTGTTGGCTCGCGTGTTGGCTTCTTGCCCGGTTCGAGTTGGTCCATGTCAGCGGGTCCTGACCGGACACAAATTTACCCGCTTCAGCAACCCAGCATCTGACTACGCCTGTTCTGACTAGGGCTCACCACGAGATGGGTGATAGGGAACCCGCAATCCAGGGGGCCTCCGGGTCAAGGAGACCTTGAGTTTGCCACCGGTGACCGTCACGGCTGTTGCCTTGCGCCGGGCGATCCCGGTGCACCGACCACGAGCGCCCGGACCACGGATCGAAGCGCCGCTACGAACCGGTGGTGATCCAGGCCCTGCGGAGGGTCCATCCCGAGGGCGTGCGGCACGACGTAGTTGTCGAGGCCGAGGAGCGCGTCATCCGCGGACGCCCGGAGCCTGGCCGCTGTGTCGGTGGCCACGGACGCCTCCGTCTCCCTTCGGCTGGCGACCTGCTCCGTTTTGGCCACAACCCGCGACTTGCGGTGCTGGAGGATGACGTATCCGACGGCCACTAGGCCCCCGCTCATCGCGCTGAGGGCGATCGCTTGGAGGAGCACCGTAGCCGGACCGGCGCCCGTTGTAGCGGAGAGGAACTGTGCCCGGAGGACGGTGATGATGACGAGGCCGACCCCAACGATGATCTGCACCATCGCCCTGACCCGGTGGCGTCTGTGCTCGGTGAAGAGCGTCATCAGCCACATCGCAGACGCCAGCGCTCCCACCAAAAGGATGGTGACCACGTCGGTGCCGGCCTGGTCGAGGCCGAAGGCCTGAGCGGCGAAGTACGAGGGCACGGAGTCGACGAGGGCGAGCGCCCCGGCAAGGACAGAGCCCAGGAGCCACGGGAACCGGCGCGACGAGTCGGGGTCGGTCCCGTGGAGGACGGTCGCCGTGTCCGCCGCAGCGTCCCGTGCGGCCTTGGTGGCGGCCTGTGACTCCGCCTCAGCCCGCTGGGCCATCTGCTCCTTGGTCATCGCCTGGCGAAGCTGAGCGGTAAACCCGGGCGACTTCTCCATGACCTCCTTGAGGACGGGTCCAGCGAGGTCACGTTCTGCCGGTGTGACGGGCCTGTCGTCCGGCTCGGGTTCGGGTGGGAAGAGGGGTTGGATGGTGACGCTCATGGCTTGCTCCTTTGGGTACTAGGGATCGGTTTGGTCGTTGAACGTGAGGCCGTCATCCACTCGGTTCGATCACCACGAGGACACGGCGGTCGAGGGGTTGGATGCCACCTGGACCGGGCGGGGCGGCAGGATCGGCATCGCCGAGCGCGATCGGCTCGAGTCGTTCGGAGGGCACGCCCATCGCCTCCAGAGCGGAGACCACGGCCGCAGCGCGTTGCTGCGCCAGGAGTGCGTTGATCGTGTCGCCCCCGACGGGGTCGCACAGGCCGATCACCGTCGCGGTCGCGTCGGGGTAGGTCACGGAGAGGAGATGCGCTATCTGCGACAGCTGCGGGGATGCCTGCGGAAGCAGCGTTGCGGACCCTTCCGAGAACAGACCGGCGTCGGCGAGGGTGTCGGTGACGGTCCCGCCGAGACCTTGGGCTGTCACCGCTTCCAGCTCATCCACTGTCGCGGGACCCAGGACGACCGTCCGAGCAGCTCCGGTCGCCAGGAGGGCCGCCTGCCACTGCGCCACGACGGTGGCGTCGCCGGACACGCCCGTGACGATCACCGTCGCGCCCTGGAGCCCGCCCACCGGCTGTGTCAGCAGCTGCATGCCGGAGCCGTTACCGAGCAGCACCAACGTCTTGCGGGTGCTCAGACCCAGCCCGGCTTGTGCGAGACTCGCGAACGTTCCTCCGGCTTGTTCGAGTTCGGTCTCGACGGGCTCACCCGCGGGCTGGACAGTTCCGAGCCGCAATCCCCGGACCCACGAGTCGAGACGATCCCGGGTTGTCCGCGCGACCTGGTCACGGGCTGACGAGAGAGCCGACTGGTAGGCGACAACGGCGTGTTGATGTTCGGCACGCTGGTAGGTGGTCGCTCCGGCCGGCAACGGACGCGGAGCATGGGGTGCCGGAAGCGACGTCGAACCCGGCGTCACGGAAGACACCGCCGATCCCGCCGATCCGATGACGGCGAGGTGTTCCTTGGGTCGCGCCGTCCCCTTGAGGAGGGACCGGAGCTGGGTGATCGTGCCGGGATCCGCCGCTTCGACGACGACCGTCAGCGCACTGGGCGGAACCTGGGGCTCGGATATGCGGACGGTCGAGCCGGTGGGACCATCGCCCATGAGGTTGCAGCCACACAACGTCGTGGCGAGGGTGGCGACGGCGAGAATCGCAATCAGCGATGACCGCCGAGCGGATGTATGCATTGCCTGTCCTTTCTGCTCGGGTATCCGTTGTCGTTCGAACTCAGGCCTCGGGCCGGGCCGCCCGGCGGGCGTGGGCCACCAGGTCCTCCACCCACGACTCTGGAGCGGTGCCGCCCTCGGCGACCGCCAGTCGGGCTTCTTCTTCGACGAGGGACAGCCAGACCTCTTCGGCGTGTTCGGCGGCGTCTTCGTCCTTTGATGCCAGGTCCACGGTCGCCAGACGACGGCCTTCGGCAGCTCGCCAGGGACGCCGGGCACTCGCCACCACCTTGGATTCAGTGTGCTCGACCACCCACGTGGCCGCCGTTACGGCCCCGACGACCAGCGCAGCGAGGCCCAACCCGGAGAGCAGCGCAACCGTGCGGCTACCCAGGGTTGTGAGCACGTGGAGTGCCGTGAGGAAGACGAGGGTGATCGCCCCGATCAGCACAAAGGGACGGATGCTCATCCCCTGGCGAAGGCGGGCTACAGCGCGCCAGGCAACAGCCACGGCCAGCACAGCCAGGATCAGCGGGACCGCGATGCGCCACGACCAGCCTAGGTTCCAGACGATCAGAACGATTGCCGCGGCCCCGATGAGACAGAGCAGCGGCGTCAGCACGAAGCCCGTGACGAACCGGAGCCTCCTGACTTGACGGGGGTCGACCTCGCGCCTGAGGTTCGTGTAGACACGCACGGCGTCGCGCGCCTCCCTCGTCGCGCCTTCTGCGGTCGAGACGGAGCGGCGCGCAACGCCGTGCCGGTGACGGGCTTCAGCGAGGAGGTCGGGGGCGTGACGTTGCCTGCTCAGCAGGCGCCCGAGTGCCGTCGCTGGGCCGGCGGGCTCCTCGGATGTGGAGTCGCCGATGGCGCTGGGCAACGCGACGAGCTTCTTCGACGGAGTCGAGGCCGGGCTCACAGGTCCGACCCCCCGGACTCGTAATACCTGCTCGCAACAGGATCGAAGTTGGGATCGGGGACGTACCGGACGGCAGGGTGCACCGTGATCCAGCTCCTGAGGGGACGCAGTCCCGTATCAGGTTTCGGGTCATCAGCCCACAGCGTCCACACTCCGGGTGACTGCGGCTGTTTCTCATCTTTTCGCATGCGTGCATCGTCAGCCCTGATGACGAAACGCGGCAATCCCCCACACTGAACGCGTCACAACACGTCGAAACGGCTATGCACGCGTACACTGGCGTGCCCCGCACGCACGCTGCAGATGCAGACTCTGCAGCACGATCGCATCGACAGCTTACCTCGTGACCGAGGAAGTCGATGCCGCGAGATTCGCGTCGTTAGGTCACGGTGTCGAGTGCAAAGGAGCGGAACCGGACGGGAAACCCCGAGCCTCGCGGGGCACATGCATAGACACCTGCCCGCACACTGTCGGCGGCATACACAAGGTGGGCTACACGCAATTGTGACCACGGATCCGTTCCAGTAGCCGCGTCAACGATGACATCACCACCGATCCGTCGAATGCGCAGCCGCCGCTCCCCGTCCCCGACATTCTGGGTCGACCAATCGGACCACCCGTGGTTTGTCACGACCGCACCGAGCCGGCTCCAGCCTGGCTCCTCATACTCTGCCGACGTCTTGATCCAGCAGTCTGCAGAGTCACGAATCATCAGACCGGCCTGGTCGTACTGGGTGTTCGGCATCGCCGACACGGTGACGGTCATCTCGAAGTCGTTTGTTATGGACAACGCGAGAAAGTGCCCGTTGTCGTCCCGACGACCATGGCGTGTCCGTTGCCAATAGTTGGTGCCGCCCATGACGTCACAAGCCAGGACGTCGCCATCGGACTCGACATCCCATCGAGGGGGCTCGTGATCCCATGTCAGGCGAGGATCAAGTCCCTCCTTCCCGAATCCTGTCAGCACGTCCGCCGATCTCCTTTGGTTGGGCCGGATGCTCACGCGACCGCACGGCCTCCATCGACGGCGAGAACGGTGCCGGTAATCCAGGTGGAGCCCCGACCCAGAAGGAAAAGCACGGCCGACGCAACGTCTTCGACGGAACCGCCTCCGAGAGGATGAAGGGCCGCCATCTCCTTCAGCCATCTCTCGTAAGCAGCCTTGTCTTCGAAAAGACCGGAGCCAAGTTGAAGGTTCGTCTTCACGACGCCCGGATTCACGGAGTTCACGCGGATCGAATACCGGGCCAAGTCCTTGGCCAGATGCATCGTGAACATGTCGAGGGCGGCTTTGCTGACGGAATACGACAGCGATTCACAGGGCCTCCGGCTGCAGATGGACGAGACATTGACAATCGACGATCCGGAGGACTGGCGAAGGCGCGGGAGCAGTGCCTGCGTTATGTTGAAGGCGGAGTCGAGATTGGTGGCGATGGTACTTTTCCATCTTTCCGGCGTCTCGGTCTCGATGCCGCCAACGCTTATGCAGCCAACGCTGTTGACAAGCCCGGCCACGGGACCTGGATTTCCAGCGGTGACGACCTGTCTCGCAGTCGCGACGTCAGTTAGATCGCCAACAACGACGGTGAGCAACGGACGGAGACTCGCGGGAACCGATTGGCGAAGGTCTTCAGCATGCTCGTCACCCCGGCCGATGGCGACCACTTCGTCCCCGCGGCGGAGAAGTTCGAAAGTGCATTGGCGCCCGATGCCCGACGTTCCGCCTGCCACGAAATAGCGATTCATTCTGCGATCACTTCTTTCCGTTTGACAAGGGATTTTCAGGGTCTCCGCCTCGGAAATTGATGATGTACATGCGGCCACGGGGGTTCGTCGTACTCCAGCGGATGATGTACGGATCGTCGACCGACCACTCAATCCCCAATTGATCTGGCGCCTCGAACCAGTGCTTCGGCTTGTACAACGACACAGTCGGGGCCTTCTCATCGCACAGCACGAACTGCTTTGCCTGCGTCAACCTGTAGGCAACGGCGGCCTGCGGCTGGAAACTGAGCGCGACGTTGAAGGTCAACTTGTCAACGCCATTCTTTACGCGGGTAAGCGAGATGCTCATGACCTCTGAGTCGCGGTTGAGGTCCAATAATTCGCCGGGGAGCCGGATGTTGTAAACGACGTCAAACGACTCGCCCGGCTCGATCGGCTTGCGGAAGTGGATCCGGAACGCATGAGTGTGGGCAAGCCTCTCCAGTCCCAGTTCGGGCTCAACTGACAAGCGATCCTTGGTTTGCACGTCCAGCGCCTTGACCTGAGCATCATTGAATGTGTACTTGCGCTCGGAGGACTCCCTGTAGAGAAGAAACTGACTCGCCCGTCGACCGATGTTGCGTCCCTTCAGGCGTCGGATCGAGTAGAAGTCGCCAGTGTCATAGTCGAGCATGTCCTGGCGGAAGATCTCCTCGTAGTGGTGCATCGTGTCGATGTGGGCCGGGTCGGCGGAGTCCGCAAGGAATGCTCCGATCCGGACCTGAGACCATTGCTCGAATTCTCCAATCGGAACCGGACTGCCGTCGTCGTCGTAGTCGTCGCCGTCGACGGGATTGACGAAGATCATGTAGTCCTGGACAAAGGAGGCGCCCAGCTTCTCGTACTGATCACGGAGGACAGCTTCGACAGCTCGCATTAGTCTCTCTCGTTCGGCAAAGCTTCTGGGAATTCCGTTTCCGTAAAGGCGCTGTAGAACGCCCCGCGGCTTGAGGACGAGGCGATCAGCAACCAGTCTGGCCATCTGCTCCCTCTTGATCGTGCACGCGGTCGCGCGTTCATTGGGGGGAAGGATCTCAACGAGCCGCTCCAGTTCGCTGACGTCCTCGTCGAACTGGGCCTTGAAAGCCCCGTCGAGTGTGGCCTTCTGCTGGTCGTCGAGTCCCCGTCTTTTCCTCGGCATGGTTCCTCCAGTTGCTCCTAGCGGAATCGTGATTATCTGGACTGATCTTCAGTGCTCGGCTGACCAATGGCCCGGCGCTCCATATAGAGGCGCGATAGTTCGTCGAAGGTGAGGCTCCCCTGCTTGCACGCGTCAAGGACAGGTGCCTCGCTCTCCATGAACTCCACCGCACGCTCTGCGACCTCGGGCGCCAGGTGCCTTGGGAAGGTGACGGCGCCATGTTGATCGGCGTGAACGATGTCCCCGTGCGAGGCGACCATGCCGAAGACGTTGACCTGGCCACCGAAGTCCACGATGTGCACAAGCGAATGCGATGGGCGCAGGCCGCGCGCCAGGATCAGGATGTCGTCGGGGAGCATCGTGACGTCCCGGACGGAGCCGTCGGTGACGATTGCCCGGAATCCCAGAGCGCGATGCACTCGGGTGTTGAACTCTCCCCAGAATGGGCCCCTCCCTGCCTCGCGACCGTCCAAGTCCTGCATGAGGCAGATCTTCGGGACGTCAGGATCGCCACCCGACATGTACTCGTAATACCGCAGACGTTCTCGCTTGAGATCGTCCCCGGAGAGCGGCGGGTAGTCCAGCGACCGCATAGTTGCGGTGAACACCACACCGACTCGAGGCGCTGTGTTCTCGTTGACACAGCAGACGTTCTCCACCGTGTACCCAAACCGCCGACGTTCGGGCTCAACGAGCTCCAGGGCGTTGCAGATCGTTGGGGTGTCGAACTCCTCCAGCTTGAGGAGGTCAAACTCCATTGCCGACACGGCTCACTCTCCCCTGCTCGGTCCACTCGGCCAAGAGGCGGTGGATCCGGTCCGCATCCGAGACCGGATGCTCGCTGCCATAGATTGCCTGGCCGACGATGACGACGTCGACGTTGTTAACTCCGACGATCTCACCGAGGTTCTCAGCGTCGATCCCACCTGCCACCGCAAGCGGCGGCAGCCATGGGATCCCTGCTGCTTCTACGAGACGGGCGGCGGGAGTTGCGCCATGGATCTGTTCGTCCTTTCCGGTGTGGATGATCACGTGATTCACGGCGAGTCCGCTGATGTCGTCAGCGAGACGCTGGAGGCTTCTGACGCCCAGGTCATCGACCATCACGAACCCGTGGAGTTCTGCCGCCCGGGCCGCTGCCGCACGGACTGTGGTGAGTGGTGCGGCACCCTGCACAATGACGCCGTCGGCCCCGTGTTCAATCGCGAGCGCCACAATGACGCCGCCACAGTCCATCGTCTTGCAGTCGGCGACGATCACGCAGTCGGGAGCGGCTGCCTTGACGGCGGCGATGGCGCCGACGCCATGGCGCAGGATGAGGGGCGTCCCAACCTCGATCCGGTCGACGGTTCCTGACAGGCGGGCAGCCAGATCCACTGCCCTGTCGAGATCGGTGATGTCGAGTGCGGCCTGGAGTTCCACCATCTCATGCTCCCATTCTTGGGTCGGTGATGCTTCTACGTTTCTGGCGTGCTGCTGACAGCAATGACCTCTATTTCAATCTTGCATCCTGGGTGCACCAACGAGTTCACACCCACAAGGGTGCTGACGGGCTCGGATTTGGCGTAGTACTCGTTGCGGATCGGCGAAATGGTCGAGAAGTACGACATGTCGGTGACGAAGATCTGGGTCTTCACGACGTCATCGAGGGAGGAGCCAGCTTCGGTGAGGATCCGCGAGATGCGATCGAAGACGTAGCGCGTCTGATCTCCGACGTCCTCGGAAACGAGTTCGCCCTTCTCGTCAAGAGCGATCTGCCCGGTGACGAAGACGAATCTGGCATCTCCAACGTCAACGGTGTAGCCGTGTGAATACGCCCCCATCGTGGGAGTGAAGTTTGCGGGTGCAATTTTGGATCGTTGCATGAGATTCTCCGATTTCGATCGAGTTGTGGTTACGACAGGGCTGGGTGGTTGTTGTCAGGTGTCGTTGGCAGCTGCGGCAGCACGCTGAGCACGTACGATGTCCAAGGGAACACCACCGATCGACATGTCCTCCGGAGGGACCTCGGTGATCCACACTCGGACGTTCTCCAGTGGGGCATCGATGGACTTGCTGACCGCCTCGCTTACCAACGTCATCAGCTTCTTCTTGGCATCAGGTGATCGACCCGTTGCGATTGTGACGTGGACGTACGGCATCACTGTCTCCCTTCGTGCTGGACACCCGAACGGTTCGGGCGTCGTTCACTGTCATGATCCCTGCGCATTGATTGACGATCGAAACGCGACCGCTTCAAGCTCCACGACACAGCCGTCACGCGCGAGGCCGGTGACCCCGACGACGCCGAGCGGCGGACGAGAAGCGGTGAAGTACTCGTTGAACACATCGATGACCGACTCGTAGTCACGCATGTCGAGGAGGAACATCTGGGCGGTGACAATGTCGGCAAGACCCGCGTCGTCTTCTGACAGAATCTGCTCGATGTTCTCAATGACATAGCGGACCTGTGATGCAGCGTCACCAAGCCCGACCACACGAGACTCAGGGTCAATGGCGAGCTGACCGGTTGTGAAGATGACTGCACCACAACCGACCTCGACGGAGAGACCGTGGGAATAGGCGCCTCCCGTCGGAGTGAAGCGCTGCGGAGTCAGCTTGCGACGCTGCGGGCGAGACGGTCCGGGGTTCATCTTCCGGGCCTCTCGTAGATAGCGACACGGACGTCCTCCGGGGTCACTGAAAAGGGGTCGAAGGCGGCGAGCCACCAGGTGGCTCCCGCCTCCCGCCACGGCTCGGGATCGTCGCCCGCAGGTCTCTGAACGACGACATCGAAACTGTCGAGCGAACCAGATCGGCGCTCCTCAAGGTAAGCGCAGGCTGTGGCAAGGTCTGCCGGCTTCTCCAGGTCGATGATGAAAGCGCCCTGGTTCTTTGCAGCGCGGTCCAGAGGTCGCCGGTTCGGCCAACGAGCAGCGATCCAGACGGGCAGTTCGCTCTGCACGGGCCGGGGTAGGAATCGGACGTCGCTAGCGGTGAAGTACGTCCCCCGGTGATCGACGGGTTCGCCCGACAGGAGGGCACGAAGGAGGTCGAGGGCCTCGTCGTACATCTCCGCCCGCTGGCGGATGTCCTCCACCTCGCCGAACCGGATGAACTCGCCGCCGCTCCCGTCAAGTCCGAGGCCGGTGCCGAGGATGACCCGACCGTTCGCCAGCTGATCCAGCGCCACGAGCTGGCGCGCAACGATGTGCGGTCGACGACGAGCGAGGGGGGTGACCATGGGCCCGAGGGCGACGGCGGAGGTGGTGGTCGCCATGGCGGCCAGTGCCATCCATGGGTCGGTGGCGGCCCTGGCGGGGTCGCGGTAGTAGACGTGATCCCATACGAAGACGCCGTCCCAGCCTGCGGCTTCCGCCTCGGCGGCGAGTTCGGCGAGGAGGCGGGGGTCTGCCATCCTGTCGAAGGTCGGGAGGTTCAGCCCGTACTTCATGGCTCCATCCTTCCCGACCCTGAGGCTGCCAGCCGAGCGGCGCGGGCATCCCGGGCCATGTTCCGGTCGGCACGGCGCCGGAGGATTGCTCGGGAGGATCGTTCCACAGATACATCATGTGGGACGAATGGTGCACAGGGCACCTACCGGGTACCACGCGTGCACAACGCGCAGCCGGGATCGGCATGCTACCCATGACCCAAAACGGGACCGGACAACCCCGAGGGTGACGGCGACCTCATTGGGAAAACCGCGAGAGTTCGCCGAGGGTGACGTTCGCCGATCCTGCGTTGCTCCTGTTCAGGGCCCAATCTCGCCGGGGTGACGTTGGGGGTGACGTGGATCCGGACCATGGGAGACGGCGAGGACGCACTGTCCCGCACAGAGCCCCGGAGGTCCAGTGATCCCTCAGTCGTTTGTCCCAAACCTTTCCTCGCCACTCTTGGCCGCCAGCTTCAACATCACCCCGAACAGCTCGCTCCCGGGCTCGTCCCAGGTGACGTCCTTTCTCGGCGGGATCGAGCAGTGGGCCGTCTACGCCTGTCTGCTCGGTCTGATCATCGGCGGGGCGGGGCTGTGGTGGGGAGTCCAGAACGGGTCGATCAACCGGACCTCGGTCTCCCAGCACAAGGTTTTGGCCGCTTTCGCCGGAGCGGTCATCATCGGGGCCGGGGTCTTCCTCATCACCTGGGCCTTCAACTTCGGCACTTCGGTCAGCTGAGATGCTCGTCGGACTTTCACTCTTCGATCCGCTGGGTGGCATCGGCCAGGACATCGTCGGATGGATCGGGCACTCGATCTCCCAGGGGATCGGCGGGTTCGCCAGCTGGGCCATCGGCGGCGTGATCCACGCCATGCAGGCAACCACCACCCCGGACTTCACGTCGTGGTTCAAGGGCCCGTGGCGGGCCATGCTCACCGTGGTCGCCTGGCTGTCGCTACCCATCCTCTTCATCGGAGTGGGGACCGCCGCCCTGCGGGGTGATCTGACATCGGTCCTGAAACGGGGCCTCGGGGCTCCGGTGGTCATGGCCATCGGAACGGCCGTCGCGATCCCGGTGACAGCGGGCGTCCTCACCCTGGTCAATGCCTGTTGCAGCCTCCTGGTGAACATGGCTCTCGGAGGCAACCAGGGGTTTGGCCAGGGCCTCGGTCACCTGTCCGATTTCGCCGTGTCGGCCACCGTCACCACCGGTGGCAGCAGTCTTCCCGGGCTGGCGGCCGCCCTGATCGTGGCCCTGGCCGGTCTGGCCGCCCTCGTCATCTGGTTCGTCCTCGCCCTCCGAGGAGCACTGCTCTACCTGGAGGTACTGGCCTTACCGCTCGCTCTCTGCGGGCTCTACTGGGGCGGGACGGCCCATTGGATCAAGCGCCTGGTGGACCTCATCATCGCCACGATCCTCTCCCAGCTGGTCATCACCATGCTCATGGTGCTGGCTGCCGCCGACCTCAACAACGGCCAGTTGTCGGGGTCGAATACCGGTGCGGTCGGTGGGGACATGACGACGCTGTTCCTCTGCCTGGCGTTCCTCATCCTCGGTTCGCTGGCCCTTCCCATGGCCCTGAAGCACGTGCCGGCAGCGACCGAGCACGCGGCGGCCGCGGCAGCCCAGATCAGCGCGCCGGGTCGGATGACCTATATGGGGAGCCGTGTCGCCGGTACGGCGAAGATGATGGGAGGCGGAGGAGGCGGTAAGGCGCTCGTGGAAGCCGGTGCAGCCGCCGGACCAGTCGGTCTCGCCGCCACCGCCGGAGCAGGGGTGGCGGCCGGTGCCGCCATGGCCGGAGCGAAGGCCGCCGCCGGCGCCAATGAGGGCTCTGACCCGAGTGGGACGCAATCACCAGCTGCCACCGGGACCGGCTCGAGCAGCACCTCGGGGAGTCCGAGCCCTGGTGGATCGAACCCTGGCGCACCGACCGCCGGCGGCGGTACGGGGGACCGTGGGGCCGGCGGTGCAACGACCGGCGGGGCAGCACAGGCCGCAGCAAGCCAACCCGGTGAAACGGGCCGGGATCAGCGCCGCCCGCCCGCCGGCTCTCCGCCATCCACCTCGGTAAGTCCCGGTGCCTCGAACGCTCCGGGAGCGGTCCAGGGAGCCGCCAACCGGGCCGGTCGAGCTCCCGGCTCATCGACCAGGAAGGCACCGGGAGGATCCCATGGCTGAGAGCGGCACGCTCTACAACTTCGGCGTCCTCACCAAGCGCTACGAGCTGATCAGCCGGACCGCCGGCCAGTTCGCCCCGGGTGTCCTCGGTGCGGCAGCCGGGTTCGTGATGATCCTGGAATCCATCCCGATGCCGGTGCCCTTCGTGCCCGTGCTCGTCGGCTTCTGGTTCGCCCTCGGCCGGATGCCCTTCGGCCGTCACCGTGGCACCAAGGTGCGCGCTCTTGTCGGACCGTACGTGCGCTTCGGGATCCTTCAAATGCGCGGTCGGTCGCGCTGGGAGATGCCACAGACCTGGTTGCGCGTGGCGGTTGATGCGGGGGTCAGCACGCCAACCGATGCAGCCAGCAATGGGGCGGCATTCACGGGCCACGCCGAGTCCTTCGTTCCCGCGGCACCGGAGACCGCGCCGGTGGCACACCGAAGGTCGACGGCGAATGTCCGGCCACGGGGTCGGATTCCACGCCCGAATCGATCACCACACGTCGGCGCGGTCGTGAACAAGTCGCAGGGAGGAGGGCCGGACGACCGGCGACGGAAGCTGCGGGCACGCGGATCGGGGTCAGCGGCACCCGAACAGCTGCCACCGGAGCTCGGTCGGCTCCGGTTCGAGACAACCACCCTTGATGGGTCAGAGGCGGGCCTGCTGACCGAGCGGGTGGGACGGCGGAGACTGCTCACCGCGGTGGTCTCGGTGGCGGGAGGCGACCGCTTCGTGTTCTCGGGCCCTGACGAACAGGCCGCGCAGATCAGCCAGTGGGGCGAGGTGCTGAAATCCATGGCGGCCGTGGGCCCCGGCCTGCGGCGTCTGCAATGGGTCGAGCGGGCCACCCCCCAGCCGTCGACGGTGCAGTCGGACTGGTCGGCCGCGGCCATGGGCCGGGTGTCAACGGAGGAGTGGAACGACTACCAGTCGCTGCATGCGTCCATCGGCACCGCCGCCATCCACCACGACGTCTTCCTCGGCGCCCAGGTGGAGACTGAGGCCACCGGCGCCGACGCCCTGTCCGAGGCCACCAGTGAGCTGGCCCAGCTTTGCGAGCACCTGGTGGCGATCGGTCTGCGACCGAAGGTCCTCCCCCGCCGTGGAGTGGCCGCCGTACTACGCCAGTGGGCCGATCCGACAGCGGCCGAGCGCTTGGCCCTCTGGGGCGAAGGGTCGATCCCGACCACGCAGGCGGGACCTGCCTCCCGCCTCGTTGGCTACGACACCGTCCGCACCGACGGCTATGTCCACCGGGTCGGCCAGATCGCCGCATGGCCCCGCATCGACGTGGGTACGGAGTGGATGTACCCGCTTCTGGCCACCGCCGTTCCGGGCTCGGTGCGGACGGTGTCCATGCACCTGGAGGCCGTCCCCACCGAGCAGGCCTTTGCCGAGCTCCGCGACGCCCGCACCACCGGGGGGATGGCCCAACGCAAGCGGGACGAGAAGGGGATCATCACCACCGAGGAGGAGGAACGCAGGGTCGACGAGGCTCGCTCTCGGGAGCGGGAGCTGACCCGGGGCTTCCGTCAGCACCGGATCGCCGGCCTGGTCATGGTGTCATCTCCCGCAGAGGACATAGCCGCCCGGGCCTGGCGCCACGCCGAGCGCAAAGCGACTGAATGTCACCTCGACCTCCGGGAGCTGCACGCCCGAGGACATGAGGGGTGGGCCGCCACCCTGCCCCTCTGCCGTCTGCAGTTCTCCAGGGGGCTGCTGTGATGCTGAAACTGCCGCCAATGTCGGTCACCACCAGGCACTCGGCCTCCGCCTACCCGTTCCAATGCCAGGCCGGGCTGCCGTTGGTCGGGCCGATCATCGGCCAGGAGGTCCTCGGCCAAGGGATGTTCTGTTACGACCCGTTCTGCCTCTACGAGGCCGAAACGCTGCTCTCCCCGTGCATGCTGGTGTCGGGCAACAAGGGCTACGGCAAGTCCGCGTTCGTGAAGGCATACCTCCACCGCCAGGCCATGGCCGGAAAGTGGATGGCCATCCTCGACCCGAAGGGCGAGTACCTCGACCTGGCCGAGCGGGACCAGCTCTCGGTCCTGGCCCTGCGCCCGGGCGGCCCGGTGCGGCTCAATCCGCTCGAGGCCGGTCCCGATGCCGTGGACGCCTTGGCTATGGGCCAATCACCTGTCGGTACCGCGTCTGATGACGTCCGAGGTCGTCGCATCGGGGTGGTCGTCGCCCTGGCCGAGTCGGCCACCGGTCGGCCGGTCACCAGCGACGAGCGCTCGGTCGTGACGGCTGCTCTCATGGAACTGGAGCGACGGACCACCGGTCGCAGAACGCCGCGTGACGGTCCGACACCGTCTGCACCAACACTGCGCCACGTGATGGACCTGCTGATGGAGCCCACCGAGGGCATGGCCAGCGAGCTCAGAACGGACACCGCCAACCTGGCAACCGACGCCCGATCGGTGGCCAGAGGACTTCACCGTCTGGTCGAAGGGGATCTGGCCGGGATGTTCGACGGGGAGTCGACGGCCACGGTCGACTGGTCCGGGCCGGGGATCGTCGTCGACCTGTCCGCCGTGCTCCAGTCGCCAGCATTCTCGTCCATCCTGGTCTGCGCCGGGGCGTGGTTGGCCCAGGTGGTGGCGAGGAAGGACCGACAACGAATCATCGTCGTCGACGAATGCTGGAAGGCCATCCGTGATGCCGGCTTCGTGGCGTGGGGGGAGGAGACCCAGAAGCTTTCCCGCGGCTACGGGGTCCAGTTCGTGACCATCGTCCAGCGCATCTCCGATCTGGCCTCCCAGGCCGACGATGGGACGGCGACGGCCAAGCGGGCCCAGGGGTTTGTCACCGAGGCCGAGACCAAAGTGACCTTCAACCTGTCCGGTGGAGAGGCCCGAGCGTCCCGGGACGTCATGGACTGGACCGAGTCTGAGACTCAACTCGTGCCGAGGCTCCCCCGGGGCCGGGCGTTGTGGCGGGTAGGCGAGCACGGCGCCATCGTCCAGACCATCCTCTCGGCCCGGGACGTGGCGATGTGCGACAGCAACCAGGCGATGCGGCGCGACAGCAACCAGGCCATGCGGCGCGACAGCAACCAGGCCGTGGGGACCCACTCGTGACCACGGGGAGGACGCCTCGTCTCACGTGGGCCCGAGTGGGGATCGCCCTCTCGATCGGGCTGGTGGTCTTCGGCTCAGTCGACGCCAGCCTCCCCCATCCCACCCTTCCCGGTGCCTCGGTTTCCGGGCTCGGAACACCGAGGAGCCCCAACCCTCACTTGGCAAACTCGGGGACGAAGACGGGCTCCGCCGTGCCGTTGCGATCCGGGAGGGACACGGCAGCCCAACAGGTGGCGGAGCGATTCGTCGTGGCCACGGACACAACCGATCCGAACCACCCCGAGGGCAACGCAGCCGAACGAGCCCAACTGGCACCGGGTCTGAACGTGCCCAGCCAACTGGAGTGGCCGGAGGCCTGGGTGGCAGAAGACCGTAGAACGACAGTGGTGCTCGACCCACCCGGTCCCGCTGTCGAGGTGAGTGCTGGCCGGGTCGCCGTGGTCGTCACCGGTCGGACGCTCGTGACCAACGACGCCGGCCCGTCCACGGAGGTGCCGGTGGACGAGCGGATCACGCTGCGGCTCATCGGATCGCCGGGGAACGCCTCGTATTGGGTGGTCGCCGACGTCGGGACCGGCTCGTGACCGACAAAGTGCGGTCTCGAGATGAGCTCGGTCTCACAATGAACAGGGTGCCGTCGTGACTGTTGTCGCCAAGGCCATGGCAGTCGTCATGGCGCTCTGCCTGCTGGTGACGTGCGCCATAGCGGGCGGCGCTCCCGCCGCGGCCAGCAATGACCCGTCCACTGTCGCCAGCTCGACCATTCCCGGTGACCTCCTCGCCCTGTTCCAACAAGCGTCGGCAGCCAGCACCTGTGGCGTGCCGTGGTCGCTGCTTGCCGCCGTCGCCCACACCGAGTCGGACTTCGATCCGACGGCCGTCTCGTCGGCGGGAGCCGAGGGCCTCTTCCAGTTCGAGCCATCCACCTTCGCCGCCTACGACCGACCCACCCCCACTGGTGGGATCGTCCCACCCAGCCCGTTCGATCCCGTCGATGCCACCTACGCCGCGGCTCGCTACCTCTGCTCCCTCGGGATCATGGCCAATCCCACCTCGGCTCTGGTCGCCTACAACTGCGGCAATCCTGGTCCTGCCTGCCAGGCCGTCTCGGCGGGGTATGCCGAACAGGTGCTGGCCACCGCGGCCAGCTACACGGCATCTGGAAACACAGCGGCCAGCACCTCTGCGACCTCGGCCGGTGTGCCCACTGTCGTCCAGGCGGCGGCCGTCGCCTACGCCGAATCACAGATCGGCACGCCCTATGTCTGGGGCGGCGCGAGCCCACAGACCGGTTTCGACTGTTCGGGGTTGGTCGTCTGGGCCTACGGGCTGGCCGGGGTGGTGGTCCCCCGGGTGGCCAACGACCAGTGGCAGACCGAGCCTCATGTGGCCATGGACGAGCTGGTCCCCGGCGACCTGGTGTTCTTCGGCACGGGGAACTATGCGGACCACGTCGGTATCTACGTTGGCGACGCCGCCATGGTGGATGCTCCCTACACCGGGGCCGACGTGCGCATCGACACGATCCCAATGACCGCTGGTGCTGTCTGGGGCAGCCAGGTGGTGCTCGGAGCCGCCGATCCAGTCTCCACTCCGGTGGTCTCCTGATGGCGGCGTCCAAACCGGTCCACGAGGCGGACGCGCTGGCCACGATCATCCCGTTCCGGCCGAGGCGTTCACAGATGGCGCAGCATCCTTCCTTCCATCCTCAGGAACCACTTCCGCCCGCGGCCACCGACGATCCGCCCTCACGACCTCATTTGGTCCCGCAGCAGCTCTCACTGTTCGAGGAGAGCCCCATCCGATGAACAGCACTGTCCGATGAACCAGTCCCGAAGTCCGTTCGACGGGACATTCGTGGCGTTCCTGGCCGTGGTCGGCTTCGTCATCGGTGAGGGCCTGGCCACCGACCTGGCCGGCCAGCTGGCCTCGCTGGCCTTCGGTTCCCACCGTGTCGTCCCCGGCGGAGTCGGAGCAGGGGCCACCGTCTTCCTGCGGCTGTGGGGCCACATCGGTGACCCGAAACTGGCGTGGGCGCCCGGGGCCCGGGTCCTCCTTCCGGGGCCACTCGCCATGTGGACGGTGCTGGCCGTCGCCGAGCTGCTCGTCGTCGCCGTAACAGTTGTGGCCGTCCGCCTGGTTCGTCGGGCTCAGCGGTCGTTCGGTGGCCCACAGGGGGGTGGAACCAAGGTCGGACGCGCCGAGGTCGAGCGTCGCATGGGGCGAAAGGCTGTCGAACGACACACTGCCGCCCTCTATGGGGACGACGCTGCTGCAAAGCGTGAGCCGCTCGCTCTCGGGATCGACGTGGCCACCGGGGTCCGGCTGTTCGCCAGGTCGGAGGACTACATCCTGGCGGTCGGCGTGCCCCGGGTGGGCAAGGGCGAGGGATTCGTGATCCCCGCCATGCTCCGCCACAAGGGACCGGCGGTGGTGACCGCCACGCGGCACGACACCTATATGGACACCAACCTTGTGCGTGCGGGACGGGGTCAGGTGTTCGTGTTCGATCCGCAGGATCTCGTCCCTGGTGCGGAGAAGCTGCGGTGGAATCCGGTCAAGGGATGCGAGGTCCCCCAAAAGGCCATCCTGCGAGCCCGGGGGTTCGCCGGGTTCGCCGGGGTGGGCCCGGCTGTGGACGGTGGTGGCGCCTACTGGGAGCAGGTGGCGGCCTCCATCATCCGTTCCTACCTGCACGCGGCGGCACTGGAAGGCCTGGGCGTCGAGCGGCTCCTCGATTGGTCGCGTCGGCCCGCTGCCCGCGAGCCGATCAAGATCCTGTCGCGTAACGCCAATGCTGCCCGGGGATGGGACAAGGACCTCGCTGCCTCTGCGGAGGTCGAGCCCAGACATCGGGACTCGATCTGGGCGACCGTCCGACGGGCATTCGACTGTTTCGCCGATCCCAAGGTATTGGAGGCCACCCGGATCGACCACGACACGTTCGACCCCGCCGCCTTCCTGGAGGAGAACGGCACCATCTACCTGATGGGCTCACCGGGTGCTCAACACTCGGTTGCCCCGATCGTCGCCGCCCTCATCGAGGACATCGTCGACACGGCGCGTCGCAAAGCTGCCCGCTCCCAGAGACGCCGCCTCGAATCGGGCTTGGTGCTCATGCTGGACGAGTGCGCCAACATCGCCCCGCTCGGCGATCTCCCCAAGCTGGTCGCCGAGCTCGGAGGACTGGGGATCACCACTGCGGTGATCCTCCAGTCGGTGGCATCTGCCCGCACCATCTGGGGCGAAGCCGGTGAGCGGGCCCTGCGGGACCTCGCCAACATCACTCTGGTGTGGGGCGGACAGAAGGATGTGGCCTTCCTGGAGGAGATCAGCAGGCTGGCCGGCGAGCACGACGAGCTGGTGGAGACGGTCACCCACAACGAGGCGGGCCGGTCGAGTTCGTGGACGCCACGCCGGATGCCGGTCCTGCCGACCGGAGACATCGCCAACCTGGCGCCCAATCACGCCGTGGTGGTGTCCCCGCACCTCCGGCCTCGGATCACCCAACTGCCGTCTTGGCGGGAGGACCGGAGGCTCGTCGACCTGGTCAAGTCGGCCGGTGGCGCCACATCGATGGCGGCCGAGTGTGCCTGACGCCGCTGGAGACAGGACACCCGGCGACCTTCGGGCACTCGTGGAGGAACTCGTCGGCAGGGTGGCGGACCTCCAAGACGAGGTCGTCGACTTGAAGTCGGGGCGGTCTGCGTCAGCGACTGCCGCCAGCGGATTGCCGGCCACGAGGCGGACCCTTCCGACGGACGGCGAGCCGGTCGATCTGGCTGTGCTGGCCGAATGGGTCAACAGCCTCCAGGTCCGGTACGCGACAGAGGCGGACTGGCTCAAGCCGTGCTGGTGGCGTCACGGGTTCGTCGTAGAGGAACTGGCTGCTCTGCGTGACGCGTGGCTCGCCGTGTACGACGCAAGCGAACCGATCGATCGAGCAACAGGAATCAAGTGGCACGAAGAGGCCGAGAAATGCCGCGAACGCATACGCAAGGCGATCAGCATCGGTTCCGGCTGTTCCGCCGTGTCGCACATGCCGGACGATCCGGTCACCGACGATCCCCGCTGGACAGAGGAGTCGGCAGCCCTCAAAAGGCGACTTGTGCATCACCTCGATTCGAAAGAGTCACCAGTCGCAAGGGAATGAGACGTTCGTGCACAATGTGATTGATCGTGGGTCGGGCGTTATGAAGGAACGTATCCCCCGTCGAAGCCGTTGCGGTGAGCCACCATGTTTCGATGGCGAATCCCCTGGACCCGATGATTGGCGCTCTCAACCAGGCGGACTCGCTGCCGTTCCTATTCGTAGGCTCCGGCATAAGCCGGCGCTACCTGGGTCACGAGAACTGGCAAGAGCTGCTTGAGTGGGCGTCCTCGCTGACAGGGCGTCCATACGCGTACTTTGCTGGCCAGGCAAGTGGCGATCATGCCGCCACCGCCTCCCTAATCGCTGAAGCATTCTACGAGATCTGGTGGAGCGACTCCAAGTACCGGCGCTCTCGCGACGATTGGGGGCATCAGTGCCGGAACATCATGTCCCCGATGAAGATCGAGGTGGCCCGCCGATTGTCAGCATCCAAGCCCATCAAGACTGGGGCTAGGGCGAGTGAACTGAGGCTGTTCGGCTCCTGCCAGGTCGACGGGATCATCACCACCAACTACGACGCCCTACTCGAAACAGTCTTTCCCGACTACCGGGTCTTCGTCGGGCAAGAGGATCTCCTCCTCAGCCGCTCCTATCAGCTGGCTGAGATCTACAAGATCCACGGCTCAGTGGCCGAGCCCGAGTCGCTCGTCTTGTGCAAGGAGGACTACGACCGCTTCGAGGCAGTCAGTCCCTATTTGGTAGCGAAGCTGATGTCAGTTTTCGTCGAGCACCCCGTCGTCTTCCTGGGCTACTCCCTTGGAGATCCCAACGTCCGGCTGATCCTCACCTCCCTGTTGAGATGCCTCAGTCCGGAGAGGCTGGAGACCTTCAAGTCGCGCTTCGTGTGGGTGGACTGGGATCCGAGACGAAAGACTCCGCTGGTTGATGACCATATCCTTGACCTGGGTGAAGGCAGATTGCTGCCGGTGGTAAGGGTGCGGACACCACAGTTCAAACCCATCTTCGAGGTGCTTGCCGGTCTCGAGCGTGTTCTACCAGTGGGCATTCTGCGCCGAGTCGAGGAATCCGTCGTACGAATCGTGCATTCGGCCGACCCAACCCGGCAGATCCGAGTCGCCGAAATTGCGGACCTCAACGACTTCTCCGACTCTGACGTCGTGGTGGGCGTGGGCGCTGAGAGCACCAAGGCCTGGCAGGGCCCGAAGAGCTACCTCGGGTTCGACCGCCACGACCTCATCGCGGACACTGTCACTGATGAGGGTGACTTCCTTGCTGACGAAATCGTGCGGACGACTCTGCCCTCCATTCTTCGCCGGTCGCCCAACGCATGGGTTCCCGTTCGCAAGTACGTTCGTCGAGCAGGCCTGCCTGATGGCCAAGTGCCCGAATCAGTCCGCCGAGCAATGGCACGTGAACCGGTAGGGAACTACTCAGTGCCGCTTGGTGTTGAGAAGCTTCCGCTCGCCCAACTTGTCGAAGAGCACGGTTTGACCAAAGCGCTAAACCTGATCTGCTCGATGGATCGCTCGATGGTGAACCCATCCGAGCTGCGTCAACTCCTCGTCGATCACCTCGAAGAGCTTTCCGGAGATGATGCCAACCTCGGAACGGCGTTCGGGAAGGCGACTGTCCTCTACGACATCCTCGCCAATGAGGCGCACGCCTACGACCGATCAGATCAGCGCCCGCCAAGTGGATCAAGAACAACGAGCGCCAGGACCGCGGCCCGGCGGAAGGGGGTGACCAAGGCGCGCCAACCCGGATCGGTCTTCGACCCGCCGGCCTCCGCAGTCAGAGCGTGGGCCAAGGCACAGGGCCTCAAGGTGGAAGACAGAGGTCCGATCTCCGAGACGCTCCGCTCCGAGTATCGGCACCAGCAACGACAACTCGGCCGGCGTGTGAAGCGCGCCCTTGATTAGGTACTTAGGTACTACTACACTTTAGGTATCAGGAGGTGAGTGCGATGGCTCAGGCACCGATCAAAGTGAACGTGGAGACGAAGGAGCGCATCCGCTACCTGGCGGCCCTGGTCGATACGACTCAGGCCGAGGTGGTGGACCGGGCCGTTCAGGAGTACGCCGTTCGCCATGCCGATCTCATCGAGAAGGGCATTGATCGGGCCCGGTCGGTTCTCGCTTCCGGGGACGCAGCCCTCGCCGCCCACCTGCTCGGCAAGCCGCTCGACGATGTCCAACGTGTCTCGGGCGGAGCCCGCCAGAGCAGCTAGCGGAGCCCCAGCCTGACCGACTCGTACCAGGCGATGTCGCCCGTGGGCCAGTCGTCGCGTGCTTCGAAGACCGCCGGAGAGACATGGGCTTCGAGCGACGCGAACAACACGTCGCGCAACTCCGGACGGATGAAGGCCCCGTCAGTCGCCCGGACGCAGATCCCGCACCAGATCTCCTCGACCCCGCCGCCTTGGATCACGAGCACCCTGGCCGGCAGCCAGCCGTCGAGATCCGTGGCGCACTCGGTCCCGCGGTCGGCGAGCGCACGGTCGACCAGCTCGAACAGGTCCGAGGTCAGTCGCCGATGGAGGCGGAGGACCTCTTCGGCTTGGTCCCGCAGGTGGTCGTCGTCGGTCGGCAGGAGCCGGTCGGAAGCGTGCAGCTGCGCGAACCATGCGAAGGCGTCGCTGTCGGACCCGTCTTCCCTGCGACGGACCGCACAGAGCCACACCACCCCGTCATCGTCGATCCAGGTGGCCCCTCGCTCGGTCGACACTCGCAGCCTGTAGACGACGGGGTGGGCAATGGAAAGGATGCGCTTCTGACCGGTAGGTGACGCTGGCGCGATCCGCCGGAGCTCAGTGAGCCACGGGTGGTCGATCTCTCCCAGATCGACGGCCAACTCGGGCAGCTCGAGGCCGAGGTCTTCGACCAGGCATCGGATCGTCGGACGGGCACGTCGGTCGTAGCTCATGGCGTGGCCGGATCGTAGCCGTGGCCTGTCTCGTCACCAGGAGGCAGGTCCGTCACAGCCCGAAGCCGTCGCCGAGGTCGGGTCCAGAGTTGCTGTCGCGACTCCAGGAGAATGGCGGTGGTTCCGGCAATGGCACCATGTCGTGGGCGGCATCGGAGCGCGCGGTGTCGAGGGCATGCACCCGATCCCACAGTGACGAGAGCCACGGCTGGTCGAGTTCGCCATCCGAGCTACCGAGTGCCGTGAAGCCAGCCGACTCGATGGTGCCGACTGCCCTTTGCCAGTGGACACGCCGTTCGGGGTCGAGTGGCTCGGGGCCGAGAGCATCCGCTGCGTCGACGCCCCATCGGCCTCGGTATGCCTCGATGGCACCTGAAGCGGACTGCCACCGCTCGACACTGGTGATGCGCTCGGGAAGCGGACCCAAAAGGGCCGTCGTGTGGTCCGGTTGGCTGTAGGCGGCGGCTTGACCGAGCCGGTACTCGTGGCGCCGGAGGTCACTGTCCAGCCGGGACCAGGTGTCGATCTCCGTGCGGTGACGACCGACCCATGCCTCGCGCTGCCCTTGTGCGGCGAGGAGGGTCTTCACGTCGTCATCGGCGCCGGGCAGGGACTGTGCGGCGCTCGACGTGTCGAGGGGTCGGAGGTAGGCGTCGGCCAGCTGACGGGTCACATCGGCCGGAGCGTGATCGGCGATCCACTGGCCGAGGGAGGCATGCTCCCGGAAAGCGGCATCGAGGTCTTCGGATGCCACGGTCGGCCAGGTGGGCAGTCGGTCCCGGGCCATGGTCTGCTCCCGGTTCTGGGACAGGGCGTCGACCAGGGATTGGAGGCCGTCGCGCTGGGTGAGGTCGTCGGCGTGGTGGCCGATCTCCCACCTCGGATTCTCCGGTGAAGCGACGTAGAGACTGTTCGACAGCCGGCCCCGGGACAGCTGGGTGTAGCCGGCCTCCTGGTAGAGGCTGTCGCCACCGAGGCCGAAGGTGTGATCCACGGTCATCCCCTGGGAACGGAAGACAGTGAGGGCGTATCCGAGGCTGGTGGAGGTCTCGGCGTAGCTGCGGGGGAGAACGGCTCGACTCCCGTCGTCGAGCTGGACGACCAGCGACCCCGTCAGTTGGGCGCGGGCATCATCCTCGATGTCGCCGGCAACGTCACCCTGGGTTCGGCGAACGTCACCCTCCCTGGTGAGAGTGTTGTCCGTTGGCGCATTCTTCGTTGGTGCCGTGACCGCCACAACTGTGCCGAACGTGCCGTTGCGGAGCCTGAGCAGTGCGGGCGCACCACCGAGTTCTGCGGCCGGCACCCGCTGGTTCTTCTGGAAGATGACCCTGTCCCCCACGCTGAATGCCTTGGCGCCGATCCTGAGCTCCTCGCCCAGTTCACCGGCTGCCTGGCGCCGGGCCCGGACCATGTCGTTCAACGCCTCAACATCAGACCGCCGGATGGCCAGGATGGCGGTCGTGTGTTCACGGGTCGTGTGGTCACGGTGAACCGCCCACCAATCCTCGACAATGTGATGCCGGGCTTCGTCAATGGTGCCGGCGATGGTCACCCGGCCCTGCTCGGCATAGGCGGTGACGGCCGGGGTGACGTTTCCCTCCCGCAGGGCAGCGAGGGCATCTCGCTCCCACTGCTGGTCGGCGCCGGCCTGGCGGCGGTTGGTGGTGAGGGTGACGACGTGGTCACCTAGTTCGGCGGACAGGGTGCGCAGCGCCCCGCCGGCGTCGATGGAGGACAGCTGGCGGTTGTCGCCGACGAGGACCAGCTTGGCCCCGGCACCGTCGACGTAGGAGCGGAGCTGGTCGAGCGGGCGTGTCCCCACCATGGAGGCCTCGTCCACGACAATCACGTGCCGGGAGGTCAGCCCACCGCCCTCGCGGAGATCGGCCAGTAGTTGGGTCAGTGAAGAGCTGGGGATGCCAGTACCTCTCTCGAGATCGGCGGCCGTCCTGGCTGCCACCGCGGTGCCGATGACCCGGAAGCCGGCATCCTCCCAGCCCACCCGGGCGGCTCCGAGCATGGTCGACTTGCCGGTTCCGGCCTGCCCGATTACCAGGTCGTAGCCGTTGCCCGAGGTGAGAAGTTGCCGGACCCCCTGGGCCTGTTCGCCGTCCAGGTGGGCGTGGCGTTCGAGGACATTGTCGACCGTGGCCGCTCCCACCTGGGCCGTCGCTGCACCGACGCGGCCGGTGGCCGAACGCACGATCCGCTGCTCGGCGGCCAGTAACTCGGTGGTCGTATACCGCCGGTCGCCGCTCGTGGCCGGGACGACGAGGCCGGTCCGGGTCCGGATGTGCTCGGTGCCGGCACCGGGATCGGCGAGGACCCGCACCACTCCCTCCCGATCGAGGAACCTGGCCGTCAGCGCCGCTGCCTCCTCGGGGGTGACGTCGAATGCCCTGGCCACCGCACTGATGGCGTCTCGTCGGGAGAAGTTCGATCCGAGCAGGGTGACGGGCAGCACCCGGGTACCGGGGGCACCGGTGTCCGAGAGATGGTGCTCGTCGATCTCCCAGTCGTCGAGCGAGACTCCCTGCTCCCCCGCCAGAACCCGAAAGATCTCCTCGACTTCTGTGGGCTTGGGTCCGGTGGGTACTTCACCCCCAAGGGCAGCGGTCAGGTCGTCGACACCGGCTGGCCGGGTGCCGCCCGCTCCGTCCGGGATGCCGATCGTGGCGAGCTGCTCCACCCATCCCTCTCGCAGTACGTCGACGGCAACGCCAGAGGCCGGCTTCCTTGGCCGGGTGGCGAGCGCCGCCTTCGCCGCGCCTGCCGACGACATGCTTCCCCGCTGCTCCATCGCCTGCTCGATGTCCAACCGCCGCTTGGAGAACATCCGAAGCACCGTCTTCGGGATGTCCCGCACCTCGCTCAGACCGTTGCGCCGGACGTCCCAGGCGAGGCCGAGCGGTGCGAGTTCGGCCCTGAGCGCGGACTGGTAGAGAGTGCCGGCAACCTTCTGCCATTGGTAGAGGTGCCTCCCATCAGGGGCAGACCACCGGCCGTCGGATCCTTGGACCAGGTTGGGAACGACGACGTGGGTGTGGAGCTGGGGGTCGCCGGCCCGACTGGTTCGGTGCCGGAATGCCGCCCCGATGTAGCCATCGGCCTCGATGAGCTGCTTCCCGTCACGTCCTCTGCGGGCATAGCAAGCTTCTTTGGATAGGTGGTCGAGCACAGCGACCACGGCGCGGTCGTGGGCATCGGAGATGGTTCCGGGTACGTCTCCAGGGCCGAGCGCCCAGAGCAGGGAGACGCCCTTGGGGGCCGAGAAGGTCAGGTCGTAGCCGGGGCGTCGCTCCGGACGAAGCTGCACGCCCCGGCTCTCTCCGGAGGCGGAGGTGCCGGCCAGCAGGTTTCGGAGGGTTTGCGCATCGACCTGACCGACAAGCCCGAGTTGTGCAGACGGCGCTCCGATCCACTGACCGGGCGCCTCGCCCCGACCGAGGTAGTAGTCGTCAACGCTGTTGGCGACCTTGTCCAAGTAGTAGTCGGCGCCGCCGGCGGTGCCGAGCCGCCCTATCGAGAGCATCGCAGCGCTCTCCGAGGGGCATCCGGAGATCGATCCATTGGTCCATGGTCCGGATCGACGTCACCTTGAATGTCACCCTCACCGATGACTGCCTGGTCACACGGCGCAACGGGACCCGCCAACGAATACGCATCCAATCGAATATGCGGCAGCGGCATCCGATGATGCAGATGTGTGGATGATTCGTACCGCTCTGGCGGAGCCGACCTGCGTGTGTCTCGTCGGCGGTCATGGCGGGCTCAATGCCCGACGTGACCGCCTCGATCGCCGGTGGCACAGACGACACCTGTCCGGGTAGCTGAGGGAGGGACAAGGGGAGGCGGGACCGGGCGCACAGGGATCCGTCCTCGGACACAACGATGCCCCGGCTCGAAGCCGGGGCATCGTTGGCGGGCAACCTGGCGAGGCTCAGGCGGCGTCGGTCGATCCGGCACCCTCCTCTCCGAAGACGATCCGCTCGACGTCGGAGATCCCGTAACCGACCGACTCCAGATACGAGAAGTACCGGGCCAGGCGTCCACTCGGCGTGCGCCAGGAGGAGCGCCCGGTGGTGGCTTCGATACCGCCCACAACCTGCGCCAGCAGGAGCATCGGCAGCCTGGCATCCGGGGTGGCCTGCTCCAACAGTGCGATGGCCGCCGGTCGTGCCCACCAGTCTCCCTCTCGGGGTTCGTGGTGGCCGAGGACCTTGTCGAGGTCCCGGTCGTCTCCGGAGGTGGCGACACCCGGGTCGGACAGCAGCGTCTCGGTCACGAACCGGAGGGTGCCCTTGGGGGTGCTGCGCCGGTGGAGAAGCTCGGTGACGAAGGCCAGCCGGACTTCCTCGGCCGCGTCCCAGGCTTTGTTGTTGGCGACAACCAGGCGGCGCTCGGCCTTCTGCTCCTCGGTCCAGCCACCCGAATCGTGACCGGCACTCGACTGAGCCGCACCAGGCCGACCTGGGATTTCTCCGTCACCCTCGTCGAGGGTGACGTGGCCATTCCCGATCGGGTCGAGACAGAGGTAGGCGGCCTCGTAGCCTTCGACCTCGGTGGACTCGATCACCGCCGCCGCATGGCCGGGGCACGTGCGGTGCTTGGCCACCGTGAGTGCTTTGCCCTTGACGGATGGAAGGTCCTCCAACCAGCGGGCGCCCTCGGGAAGCCAGTAGCCGGACTCGAGCTCGACAACCGGACAGCCGGACCCGGTGAGCTCGGCCACCACCGCCTCATGCCGCTTGCGGTCGTCCCGCTCCCGGCGAAGCCGGGCCACCACGTGGGGCCACTGCTCGGGCTGCTTGACCGCTGCCGCAGTGAGCAGTTTGACCGCTTCGGGGTCGTCCCCGAACTCGGCCACCACGGCGGCCTGGTCCAAGGTCAGGTCGTAGCGTCCGGCAACCTCAGTGGCGACGTCGCTGCAAGCCACGATGAGTGCCTGGCGGACTTTTCCAGCCTTGATGCCGGTCATGGCGGTGATGTCCTTCTGGGTCACACCGTCGAACCCGGCCAGTTGCTGGATGGCCACGGCCTCCTCCATCGGGGTGAGGTCGTCCCGCCCGATGTTCTCGACCAGCATCCCGGCCACCTGGTGGACCGGCGACAGGTCGTTGCGCACGTAGACGGGGATGGTGGCCAGCCCGGCCGCAATCGCAGAGTACTTCCGGCGCTCCCCGGCGATCAGCACCAGCTCCCCGGTGTCCGTGGTGCGCACCAGCAGCGGGGTGAGGATGCCGAGCGTGGCGATGGAGGGGGCGAGTCCCTCCCGGTCCCGCTCCGGTCGGCGGGCGTTGTCGGGGTTGTCCCGAAGCGCCCGGGGGTCCACCTGGCGAAGGTGCCAGCCCTCGGGATCGGCCACCGCCTCGGTGGGCGCATCCGATGCGGAATCGTTGTCGTGCATTGCTGTTGTCATGGCGTTTCTCTCCTTGGTGTCGTCCGGGGCCTCGTGCTCCGGGTCGGCCCACCGGGAAGAGTCACTCCCGGGGGGCCTGCTCGGACCGCGTGACCAGCGGGCGGGACCGGATCACCGGCCCCGCCCGCTCGATCATCCAGGCGCTCAGACCGGGGTGGACTCGGCGCTCTGGTCGTCGTCAGCGGCCTGGCGGTGGACCCGGTGGACGTCGGTCGTGGCGAACCGGAGGCTTGCCCCGATGTCGTCGGCCACAATCTCCACCTTGGACCGGCGCTCCCCGTCATCGGTCTCCCAGCTCCGCTGCTCCAGGCGACCGGAGATGAGCACCCGGCTGCCCTTGGTCAGGCTGAGGGCGACGTTCTCGGCCAGGTCCCGCCAGCAGACGACGTCGAGGAACGAGACTGACTCCTCCCACTCCTTCGTCTCCTTGTTCTGCCACCGGCGATTGACGGCGACCGACAGGGACGTGGTGGCCTGGCCCTCCCGGGTGTAGCGGATCTCCGGATCGCGGGTCAGATTGCCCGCCACGGTGACTGCGGTGATGGTTGCCATGGTGTTTCTCCTTTTCGGTTGATGCCGGGTGGGGCGCTTTTCGCCCCGCTTGGCCCGACATCAATCGGTGAACGCCGATTTCCCACACCGGCACCGGCGGTCAAGGGAGCGAGCACTGCGAGAGTGAGAAGCGAAGGCCGGAAGGTAAGGCGAGGAACGAGCCGACCCGGAGGGTCACCGTCCGAGCCGGCGCCTCGGAGCGTCGACCTTGACGGCCAAGGGGACGGTGTGAATTCGACAGGAGATCGAATAGAGGGGGCGGATCGACCGATCCGTGACAAAATGCCCGGCCCAATTTCTACGGCGTGCGACTAGAGAAGCTGAGCGATGTCCGGGGACGTATCCTCAGGATCTGATGTGGATTCGAGAGGTTGACTTTCCCGAAGCGGTGATCGAGGCGCAGCGCAAAGGCACTCTGGTTCTCTTTATTGGCGCGGGCGCATCTCGGGATGCGCCGTCCGATCTACCTGATTTCAGGATGCTCGCCGCCGAGATCGCCGCCGACTCCAATGTGGAGGTAAGCGATCGAGAGCTCGATCATCCCGACTTGCTGCTCGGACGGCTGGCCGATGGTGGGGTCGACGTTCGGCTACGAGTGAAAAACCGCATCGGAGTCGAGTCATCGGTCCCCAACCGACTCCACGGAGCGATCGCCGATTTGTCAGTAGCCGGACCGGCGGCTCGAATTGTGACGACGAACTACGACCTGCACCTGTCGACGGAACTGGCGGCGAAGGGAGTCGAGTTCGACGAGTACATCGGCCCGGCCTTGCCCATGGGGGATGACTTTTCCGGGGTCGTATGCCTCCACGGGAATCTCCGCAAGGATCCGAAGCACTTGGTGGTAACCGACCGAGATTTCGGACGGGCGTATCTCCGAGACGCGTGGGCATCCCGGTTCCTCGAGCGAATGTTTGGCGAGTACACCGTGCTGTTCATCGGCTACAGCCACAGTGACGTGGTGATGACGTATCTCGCTCGATCGTTAGGCACCGGTGCCCCGCGTTTTGCGCTCACGCCAGACCCCACCGCGCCGAATTGGAGATCGCTCGGAATCCAGCCAGTCGGCTACAAGGCTGTGGACGAATCGCATGCCGCGCTGGTGGATGCGATCGAGGGTTGGTCGTCGTTGGCATCGATGGGACTACTGGATCATCGGCAGCGAATCTCCGAAATGGTGGCGACTGCTCCATCTCAAGTACCGGAAGAGGCGTCGTACCTGGAGTCACTGTTCGCCGACCCCGACAAGGTGCGGCTGTTCGCCGACCTTGCTCGAGGCGAAGAGTGGCTTGCTTGGGCTGGAGGCCGTCCGGAGTTTCAACGGATCTTTGATCCCTCGGCCCCGTCCAACGCAGGCGCGGGCGCCTTGGCGTGGTGGTTCGCTCATGAGTTCGTCGTGGACGAGAGTCTCTCGAGCACGGCCCTCGCCACCGTCCGAGATGCTGGTGGAACTCTCGGGTTTCTCGCCTGGTCGGCGATCGGTCAGCAAATCCACGCCACCAGTTCATCCAGCTCATCGCGACCGGAATGGCTCAGGCCTTGGGTTGTGCTCTTAATGGAGAACTCCCCCGGCCGCGGAGAGCAGTGGCTCGAGTACGCATTGAACGCCTCCCAATGGCCCGATGATCGAGAACTCATCCTTCTGCTCTTCGACCACCTGACCGAACCGAAGATGGTGTTCGATCACTGGACCGGGCCGAGTGGACAGCCGCGATTCGATGTCGAACTCTCTGGCGATGACTATCAGTTGAGGGAAGCGTGGCAGTCGCTCCTTCGCTCCAATTTGCCTGAGGCCGCCGCGGTCATGCTCACGCTGGTGGAACGCAAGCTGCGAAGTGCACACGGCCTGCTGGTGACCACCGGCTCGGCCAATCTCGCATGGGATCCGATCTCCGGGAGGCGCTCAGCCATCGAGCCACACGCCCAGGACGGGTTCCACAACCCCTTCGATGTGATGATTGACGCTGCCCGCGATTGTCTTGAGTCCCTGTTGGTTGCCGGCAGTGCACTGGGTAGGGCGCTGCTGGAGACGTGGGCCGAATCAGAGGTACCACTGCTCCAACGTTTGGCAGTACATGGCTGGACAGAGCGAACGGATGTCGATTCGACTACCAAGATCGCATGGCTTCAGCAGGCAGGTTGGCTATACGACCACCAGCTGCATCACGAGGTCTTCCGTCTCATCGAGTTGGCTATTGGTTCCGCCGATGTCGCCGTCGCCGACGCCCTTGTCGCCGACGCGACCAATGGTCCGCCTGACGTCGCCGACGCTGACACGCTCGCTTACGAACAGTTCAAGACGGTGGTGTGGATCAACCGACATGCGCCGGAGCTGGTGAGCGCGCAGGAGGCGCTGGCGGAGGTGCGGGCGGAACATCCGGAGTTCGTTGAAGGGCCGCACATCGATCTCCACATGTGGTCAGAATCGGGATCGATCGGCCCTCGGCCTCCGATGTCAGTCGCCGATCTTCACGAGCGGATTGCGGCCGACCCGGCGGCTGCCATCGGAGAGTTGCGTCGCTATGAGGACGTCACGTTCCTCCTCGAAGGTCCAACCTGGAATGACGCGCTCGGAGTGCTGGTCGAAGCGGTGCGGGGGAACCCACGCGATGGGCTGGTGATCCTCGATGCAACCGGCGGGGACCACCCCGACGTCGTCCGCAGCGTGATCCGTGGGTGGGCCAGCTCTTCGGTGGACTGGGAGGTCGCCGAGGAGATTCTCGACCGTATGGCCGGAATCGACCTCGCGGCTGTCATAGATGATCTATCTCGCTTGTTGTACGAGAGGGTCCAAGGTGAGGCCAACCCGACTCAATGGCATCGGCATGCCGGTGCCCGACGCCTGGCCACCCAGCTGTGGGCCACCATGGAGGACGAGACGGCCGATCCTGACCGGGATGACTGGCTCGATCAGGCGATCAACACTGCTCCGGGACGACTAGCGATGTTCTGGGTCGGTGCCGTAGCTGGTGACTGGCGAACTGCCGGGGATAGTTGGAGCGGGCTGAGCCCCGAATGCCGGGCTCCCCTCGAGGAGATGCTGGCCGGTGGCGACGACCGTACGGCCATGGCCGAGGTCGTGCTGGCACGCGACCTTTTGTTCTTCTTCCTTGCCGACCGGGAATGGGCTGAGGCCCACGTGTTGCCCCTCTTCGACTGGGAGACGCCGGCCCGAGCTCGACGCGCGTGGGACGGCTTTCTGATCGGGGGTCGCTTCAACGATCAGCTTCTCGGCGAAGGCCTCTTGGACCTCTACTTGGCAGCGGCAAATCACATCGGGCCGCTGCGAGAGGAAGCCCGGCGTGGGCTGTACTCTCATTTGGCCTCCGTGACAATCAACAGCGACGTGGCGACGCTTTCATGGATCCGCACCCTCACCACATCTCTTGAGGCGGGCGACCGCGTCGAGTGGATGAAACAGGTCGGCTGGATCCTCAGCCAAATTCCATCGGAAGCGGTAGAGCATCAATGGAACCGATGGATGCAGCAGTACTGGCAAGATCGTCTGAACAGTATTCCGGTGCAGATGACGTTCGAGGAGGCGTCAGCCATGGCGGCCTGGGTCGTCCAACTTGACAGATCAATTGCCGAGGGCGTGGCCCGGGCGACTGCCCAATCGGCTGGATTCGACGAGCATGCCCACACCCTTCATCAGTTGAGAGGACGAGTGGATCGGGCACCCAAGCTCTTTGCCACCCTTCTCGCACACCTGCTGCGCGGTACTCAGACGCCATTCTGGGGCGGCCACGAATTGAGCGAAGTAGTTCCCCAGCTGCGTGGTGTCGCCGACGACGCCGATCTGCTGATAATCATCGAGCAGGCGCTGCGACTGGGTTGTGCGGACGCAGCAAACTGGTAGCGATTCGAGACTGAGCCGTCCGACCGAGTGGCCAGCTCCGGACGGGACCCAGTGCTTGCTGTCACCTAGATTCTAGAGTTGATCTTGCTCCGGATGAGCCGCATGCCGGGCCCCGTTTCGCGGTCGTCACGGGGGTTCGCAACCATTCGATCCGTTGGTCGGGCGGACCAAGCCCGGCTCCTCAGTCGGGCCCGGGGTAGGCGTCCGGATCCGAGAAAGGACCGAAGGCGTCGTATTCGCCGACCTGGTCGAAGAGCCCGGCGTCCCAGTCGAGTGCGTCGGTACCGGTCATGGTGCACGGCTCGTCGAACGGACAGTCAGCGGAAGTGAGTGAATCGGCCATGTCGGCCTCCTTTTCGTGGAGCGGCGGTTGCCGCTGGGTACCGAACAGGAGGTCGCCGGGGACCCCGCCGGGGTCACGGGGCGCCCGAAGGGCGAACGAGGATACGAAGGCCGGATGGTGAGGCGAGGGACGAGCCGACCCAACGGGTCACCTTCCGTGCCGGCGTCCCGCAGTGACCCTTGACGCCGATAGGGGTGGCGACAGACTGAAAACCCCCAGCAGACCCCCGAAGGCGCCAGAGCACCGTCCGGACGACTCAACGTCGTCCGGACGGTGGGGCTTTGCGGCGAAGCCGGTGGGCCCGGTCATGCCGGGACCACCTCCTCTCCCAACTCGGTGGACTCGAGAATCGTCCGGGCGCAGGCCAGCACCTTGGTGGCGGTAGCGGTGACGGCGGCCACGTCGCCCCCGCTCCATGCGGTCAGGTACCCGGTGGAGTAGCTCGAGGTGTCGAGCCCCCAGGCGGCAGAGACGATGTAGGCGACGGACTCGGCCTCCACTTCGACCGTGCCCCGGTGCTCGTAGAGACGGTGCTTGTGCAACAGCACGTGGGCGAGCTCGTGGGCGAGCGTCTTGCACGCTCCGGCAGGATCGGCCGTGCTCTTGACCGTCACGGTCCGGTCCCCGTAGTAGGTGCGGCCCCATGCGGAACCGAGCGACTCGTCGTGGTCCGGGCCGAACCGGACCGTGAAACCGGCCTCTTCGACCCGTTGGACCAGAGTGTCCCACATGCCCTCCGGAGCTACACCGACAGGGTGTACAACGTTCAGACCGTCGTCGGGCAGATCCTCACCCTCGGTATCGGCCACATCGAACACGTAGCCGACCCGGAAACCGGCCACCCGGGAGTGGGTGCTCGTCTCGCCGCTGTCCGCGTCCTCGACGGTGGTCCGTCGGACGGAGGGACAGAGGATGGCGATGCCCTTGGCCCCCTTCTTCACGCTCCGACCGAGCGACTTCCACGTGTGGAACCCGGCCACCCGGGTGGCGTTCGGCCGCTGCACCATGATGAGGAAGGTGTTGTTGGCGCTGTAGCGGGTGAACTTGGCCGCCACAGCCAGGTAGGCGAGCCACTGGTCCGAGGTCGTGAGTGCCTCGACACCGGCAACGAGTTGATCGTGCGCCATCTCCGGCGTGAGCTTCGGTGAACGTCGAGCAGTTGCAGTAGCCATGTCGGCCTCCTTCGGTTGAGCAGCGATTGCCGCTGGGTACCGAACGGGAGGTCGCCGGGGACCCCACCGGGGTCATGGTCGAGAGCAGCGAGAGTGAGAAGCGAAGGCCGGATGGTGAGGCGACGAAGGAGCCGACCCGGAGGGTCACCACCTGTGCCGGCGCCTCGCAACGTGCCATTGACGCCGGAAGGGGTGGCGACAGGATGAGAAACCCCAGCAGACCCCCGAATGCGCCAGTGCGTCGTCCGGACGACTCGACGTCGTCCGGACGACGGGACAATTCAGCTCACCACCGACGCCTGCAGCGTGACCCAGCACGGGTTCGCTCGGTTCGATCAACCTGGCAGTTGTCGGGTGTGAGGGCCTCCAGTCGGCACTCCTCGGAGGGGTCGTAAACCCCTCGACCTGGGCGCTTGGCGGTGCCGGACACACCCGTCTCGTATCATCACGATGTGCCGAAACGACCGACAACAGCCCGAGCCACGGGAGCCAAGCCCACCAGGGCTGCAATGCCACCTGAGACTGTCGCTGGCGGAGGGGTCGATCTGTCGGCCCTGGAGGGGCTCTCGCACGACGAGCTGATTTCTCTCGTGGAACAGGCCATCGGCGGGGGCATCACGATCACGTTTGCGGGGAAGGCCAATGCCACTCGGATAGCCCGGAAGGTCCGACCCCGGGTCATCCGGCGAAGTAAGCCGCTCAGCGCAGGGTCTGCGGAGGCACAGGCAGCCAACCTCCTCATCGAAGGGGACAACCTGCAGGCGATGGCGACCCTCTTCCGGGAGAGGGGCCAAGTGGACCTGATCCTGACGGACCCCCCGTACAACACGGGCAATGATTTTCGTTACAACGACAAATGGGAAGAGGACCCCAACGATACGGGGATGGGGGAACTCGTCAGCTCAGAGGATGGTGCCCGCCACACAAAATGGATGCGCTTCATGTGGCCCCGACTCCAGATGATGCGCTCGATGCTCAAGCCTGGTGGCGTGCTCGCAATCTGCATCGACCACCGCGAACTGTTCCACATGGGACAGATGCTTGATGAGCTGTTCTTGGAGCGGAACCGTCTTGCCATCATCAACTGGCAGAAGAGTTATGCACCCCGGAACGACAACAAGCACATCTCCACTGCTACCGAGTACGTCCTCGTATATGCACGAGACACCGACAAGGCGAAGACTGGTCTCACGGAGCGGTCGGAACAGGCGCAGTCGGCATATCGCAACCCTGACAACGATCCCAAGGGAGTGTGGTCCCCCGCCGACTCGACTGCGCCGAGTGGCCCGACCCATCAGGGAATGCTCTACGGGATTCAGAATCCTTACACGGGACAGCTTGTCTATCCGCCCAATGGACGCTGCTGGGTGCGGGAGCGGGCCAAGATGAAGTCGGGGCTTCAGGGATGGGGGCTTCGATACGAAGACAGAGACATTGGCGACACGACCGGTCCAGCTCTGCTCATCAAGGGTGCGAAGAACCCGAAAGAGCTGGATAACCCGCTGAGTGACCCCAAGGTCAAGGCCGCACGAACCAAGGCTCTGGCTCGGTGGGAACAGGGGGACTGGCCGGAGCTGTACTTCCGACAGGGCGGTAAGGGTGGGCGTGAGATTGGCTTGGGCCAGCTTCGATTCAAGAACTACCTGGAGGAAGTCCGCAAGGGAGTCGTCGCAACCACGTACTGGGCGGACGAAGATATTGATCCGATCGAGCTCGGATCGACCTCATGGGAGCACGAGCAGTCAGGGCACAGTCAGTCGGGGCAGACAGAGTTGTCGGCGGTTGTCGGTCGTGGTCATGGGTTCGACACGGTCAAGCCCTTGAAGCTGTTCGAGAAGATTATTCAGCTGTGGTGTCCACCTGACGGACTCGTCATGGACCCGTTTGCCGGGTCCGGTACCACCGGTCACGCTGCCATGTCGCTCAACGAGAAATCCGGAAGCGCCCGGCGCTTCATCCTCGTCGAGCAGGGTCGTCCCGAGAAGGGAGACCCGTATGCGTCGTCACTGACTGCTAATCGCTTGAAGCGAGTCGTAAGTGGCGACTGGGCCACTGGGAAGCATGAACCTCTTGCCGGTGGCTTCTCGTTCTTGCGCCTCGACAAGCGAGTCGATGCACAAGCGCTCCTCCAGATGGAGCGGGACGAGATGGTGGACACTGTGATCGCTTCGCACTTCGATGCGAACCGCAAGCGAGGCTCGAACCTCATTCGTGTGAACGGTCGGGACTGGAAGCACCTCGTAGCGAAGAACTCGGACAACGAGGGGTTCTTCCTGATCTGGGGTGGGCCAGACAAGAACACCGATTTCGACTCAGCCGTGTACGAGGAATGTGCGACTGAGGCAGAGGCTGCAGGACTCAAGCCCAACTATCATGTATACGCTCGGCTCTACTTGTACCAAACTGAGAATGTCCGGTTCTACCAAATTCCGGATCGCATCCTGGCGGATTTCGGACTCGACATGGCAAGTGAGCCGTTTGCGGAGCCAACGTGATCGAGCTGTATGAGTTTCAACAGCAAGCTGCCGCCACCATTTCGGATCGGTTCACTACGTACATCTCCAATCCGGTCATCACGGGGACGCAGCAAAATCCTCGGTCCGTCCCGTTCTTCCAGGCACTCGCATCAATCACTGCCTCCGGAAAGACGGTCATCCTTGCCGATGTTGTCTCCTCGGTCTCGGCTGCCCTTCCAGTCCCACCCATCGTCCTCTGGCTCTCCAAGGGACGGGTCGTTGTCGAACAGACGCTTGCCAACCTGCTCCCTGGTGGGAAGTACCACCATCTTCTTGGGAGTGCAGAAGTTCTGCCACTTCCCGAGTACGACCCGGAACAGGTTGCAGACCTCACGAAGCCGATCGTCTACTTCGCCACAGTTGGTACGTTCAACCAGCGGGACAAGGAGAACGGATCGCTCGTTATCTACCGCTGTGACATTGATACTGCAGACCAATCGACATGGGATTCGCTCAAGGAGCGGCTAACCCGAGACAACCTCCGGCGTCCGCTCATCGTGGTCTACGACGAGGCACAGAACCTCTCCGACCAGCAGACCGATCTCCTCATGGAATTGGAGCCAACTGCATTCCTGCTGGCGAGTGCCACGATGCGTCTCCCAGAACGGCTTGCCCGCGAAATTGATGCACTCCGGGCGAACGGCTGGGATGACAGCTCCCTGATCACTGCCGTGGACGCAAAGGCAGTTGCTGACTCCGGCTTGGTCAAGAGCACGATCATGCTGGCGGGATACCAGTCCCCGATGGAGGAGACAGTCGCTACCCTCATTGCCGACTTCACTGAAGCCCAGCAGGATGCGAAATCCTACGGGCTAGAGGGTAAGCCGAAAGCCATCTATGTCTGCAACACGAACATCGTCGCCGGAAATGCCAACGAACGGGACGATCCGAAACGTCCGTTTAGCTCTCGCCAGGCGCCGCCCATCCTCATCTGGCGGCAGCTCGTTGAAGTCCATGGGGTCGATCCTGATGAGATCGCCGTGTACTGCTCCCTCAAGATGGACAGGGATTTTCCGGCGCCTGACGGCTTCCACCTCTTCAAGGGTGGGGACGGCGACTACGACGCCTTCTCGGCTGGTCCCTTCCGACACGTCATCTTCAATCTCTCCCTGCAGGAAGGTTGGGATGATCCACTCTGCTACTTCGCCTACATCGACAAGAGCATGGAGTCTCGTGTTCAAGTGGAGCAGGTCATTGGCCGGTTGCTCCGTCAACCGGGTGCCCATCACTACGCTGCCGACCGGCTGAACTCGGCTCATTTCTACATCCGGCTCGACCGGAACCAGGTCTTCTCAGACATCCTGAACGCTGTGAGCCACAAGCTCGCAAGCGAGGCTCCGGAACTACGGGTCGTCGTCACTCCACCTGGCAAACCTCCTCCTATCGAGTACCAGCCGAAGAAGGAGATGACAGTGCCGGGGACTGCTCTCGACACGAGCGATGCCGTCGCTCCGGTGGCGGACCTCATCAAGCACATGACGGACTATCTGCACGACTATGAAGGAACGAACACAAGGGGGACGGGAAGCCGGGCCATCGTGCAGCGTTTCATCGGCGGACCGTCATCTGACGAGGTGAAGTGGGAGAGCTTCGAGCAATCCAGCCGGGTACTTGCCCGCTGGATATTTCAGCGGGAGGTACGGAAGCGCCATCCCGGGGCTCTCGGAGTCGCTCCAACCTCAGATGCCAAGTTCGATGCAGAAATAGGGCTCGGTAGCAATGCAGAGGCACATGTCGTGACCGTGGCCGAAAAGGTCGTCGATACCTTCCTCGACCAAGTCGAGATCATCCAGAAGCCCCGGGACCCCTACGTTGTGGGGCCGCAACTTGCACGCCCAGATAGTTTCGTTACGTTCAAGAACGCGATCCACGAGGGCTACGACGGACTCAACACCTTGGAGCTCGCTTTCGCCCACGAACTCGATAAGCAAGGCGCGCCTTGGGGACGGAATCCGTCACGGACTGGCTACCGCATCCCTCTTGCCACGATGGGTCCGACTGCATTCTTCTATCCCGACTTTATCGTTTGGTCGGGCAAGGATGTGTTCGTGATCGACACTAAGGGTGGTCACCTGCTCGCAGAGGCAGCGACACGGAAGCTCCTCTGGATCGAGGCCCCACGGAAGACAACCGAGCGCCTATTCGTGAAGCTCGTCTCTGCAGGAAAGTGGAAGACCGACACGACCCAAGAGACGAACGACGGCTACACCCTGTGGGGAATCAAGGCGGGGTCGGGCCGGACAGTGAAGCACTTCGATGACCTCGAAAAGCTGCTCGCCGCAGTCTTGACAGCACGACGGGGCTAAAGGCGACCATCGCAGCTCGTTCGTAATCACGACCAAGAGATTGAAGGATTCCGCATGTTCCAGCCTGCCGTTCCAGTCGCCAAGGTTCTTCAGGGCGTGCACAACAGTGAGTACGTCCTGCCAGCAATCCAGCGTGAATTTGTCTGGAACACCGACCAGATCACCACGCTCTTCGACAGTCTGATGCGTGGGTACCCCATTGGAGCATTTCTCTTCTGGAAGGTCGAACCTGAACAGGCGGCTGAGTTCACGTTCTACGACTTCATCACCAATTACCACGAGAAGAGCCATCCCTACGCGCCGACCAAACAAATTCCGTCAGGTCAAGGAGCTACGGCGATCCTCGATGGTCAACAACGATTGACTGCTCTCAACATTGGACTGTACGGAAGCCATGCTGAGCGACAGCCACGGAAGTGGTGGACCAATCCAGATGCGTTTCCGAAGAAGCGGCTCTACCTCAACTTACTCGGGGTTCAGGATGCGGATGAGCCAGGCATGGTGTACGACTTCAAATTCCTCACCGATGCGGAGGCTCAGGTATCTGACGAAGAACCTGAGAGGTGGTTTCTCGTCAATGGCGTTCTGAAGCTTGCCGACTCAGGGCCAGCGATCATGGCCGATTTGGAGAGCCGACAACTATCCGGAAGCCAGCCTTTCAATGCGTTGTATCAGCTGTTTAGGGCCGTCCGTGAGACAAACTCCGTCAATGCATTTCTTGAGGAATCGCAAGACCCAAACAAGGTGCTCGACATCTTTGTCCGGGTGAACAGTGGCGGAACACCGCTCTCGTACTCTGATCTCTTGCTTTCGATGGCAACTAATCAGTGGAAGGATCGGGACGCACGGGAAGAGGTCCGAACGCTTGTCAGCGATCTGAATGACCGTCCTGCGGCGTTCACGTTCTCGAAGGACCTGATCCTGAAGTCCGGTCTCGTGCTCATCGACGTACCAGATATCGGGTTCAAGGTCTCCAACTTCACCCGCTCCAATATGTCGCTGATGGAGGAGCATTGGGCGGCTATCCGTTCATCGCTGTTGACAGCCGCTGACCTGATGGCAAGCTTCGGCTACTCGGGTCGCACGGTTACTGCGGACAGCGTTGTCGTCCCCATTGCTTACTACCTCCACCGGCGAGGCGGAACGACGAGCTATGTCGAGGCATCGGCCTTTGCTGCCGATCGGCTTCAGGTCCGTCAGTGGGTAGCCCGGTCACTCATGAAACGTGGTATTTGGGGATCAGGACTCGATACGTTGCTTAGCCGCTTGAGGGAAGCAATCCGCACCCACGGGGCATCCGGATTCCCGGCCTCAGAGATCGAAGGAGCCATGACCGCTGCAGGCAAGTCGCTCAAATTCGAGGAGGCGGAGATCAGTGAGCTCTTGGACCTTCGGTACGGGAGCCAACGGGTCTTCCCTGTTTTGGCGACGCTGTATCCGGGACTCGACCTAACAAAGGCCTTCCACGAGGATCACATCTTCCCGAGGTCTCGATTCACTCGAACGAAGTTGCTCAAGGCCGGTGTCCCAGCAGAGGAACTGGATGAGTTCATATCCAAGGTCGATGGCTTGCCAAATCTGCAACTTCTCCAAGGGAGTCCCAACATCGAGAAGCAGGCAATGCTGCCCTCCGAATGGCTTGAAGGGCCTCACTTTCCGTCACCCGCAGGTCGAACCCAATATGAGAATGACAATGACCTTGTAGATGTGCCCAAGGACATAACGGGATTCCTGCAATTTTATGAGGGTCGTCGGCAAAAACTGGACGCCCGGCTCCGGGAGGCGCTCGGGGTGGTCTGAGCTTCTCTCGTCAGGTCCCCAGGCATGTTTGGTCGCCGACCTCGGGACAAACTGTAGGTCAGGGGAGGTGAGACACCCGTCTCGTATCATGTGAACATGACCGTCCGACCTCTCGTCCCGCTCCACCGATGGACCATGTCCCAGACTGTGGTCCTCTGGGTTGAAGGCGTGGCATGAACGACGAGGAGCGACGTTCTGCCATCGAAACTGAGGCCAAGGACGTTCTCGAAGCAACTACCTATGCCTCCGAAACCCAGTTCGAGTACGCCAAGCGCTGGCGCACCGTGGACCGTTGGGTCGGAAGTGTTGCAGCAGCACTGGCCGCTGTTGCTGGAGTTGGTGGCCTTTCGAAGTTCCTGAGCATTGGCTGGGCTGGCACCATCGCTATTGCCTCGGCCCTTGTCGGCGCGGTATCTGCCTCCATCGCTGCTCGTCAGACTACCGAGAAGGCAGCGGTTGCAGGAAATTCGTATCGCGCGCTCGAGCAAGACGCCCGGATGTTTCTGAGCATCGACCTTGCATCGATGCTGATTGACGACGCCCGCAACCAGCTCCAGGAGCTGGTGGACCGGCAACAGCAGCTCAATCGCGAGGCGCCACTTCCGTCAGAGAAGGCGTGGCAGCGGGCGAAGGAGCAGATAGAAGGTGGCTCACAGACGTACGAAACAGACAAACAATGACCACGACGGCCCAGGCGTTCGGAGCGTTTCTGGAGAAGATCAGTCCGACCGATGCGCAACGGACAGACATCACCAGCAAGCGTGAGTCAACCGAGAAGTACCTCCGGACAGCCTTCTCGCAGTCGAGCACGCTCCCCCTCAACCGAGTGATCCTGATTGGCTCTGCGGCTCGTGGAACCATAATCCGACCAGTTAACGACCTCGACGTGATGGCCCAGTTCACGAACAAGGATGGGGTGTTCGAGCAGTACCGCAAGGATTCTGGCGCGTTCCTGCAGCGCATCCGGAATGCCCTCGACGCGAAGACATCGATCGGCCAGATCGGTGCAAGAGGACAGGCCGTCCGACTCTTCTATCAGAGCGGTGCCCACGTCGACATCGCTCCCGTTTTCAAGTGGAACACCGGAGGATACGGGCTGCCTCGTGGGGATGGCGGTTGGATGACGACGGACCCGGAAGCGCAAGGATCATGGTTTTCAGAGCGGCGGGCGTCAGTGGGAGTGAACCTGACGCCCGTTTGCAGGCTCGTTCGTCGTTGGAACGGTGTGCACAGCCACCGATTCGAGTCGTTCCACTTAGAGGTCATGGTGGCGAGCATGTTCTCGAATCTGGGGTCGAACTATCGAGATGCCATGAAGTGCTTCTTCGAGTGGGGTCCCAAGTGGATCACGGTGGGTGATCCTGCTGGCCACTCGGGCAATCTCGATAGCTACCTCACGACTGCTGCGCGTACGGCCATCAAGTCCCGGTTCTCCGAAGCACTGGATCGTGCCAAGAAGGCCCTTGCTGCCGAAGCACTCGGCGATCACACCGAGGCAAAACGTCTCTGGCGAATCGAGCTGGGTGATGAGTTCCTCACCTAAGGGCAGTCGGACGATGCTGACCCGCCAACAGGCCTTCGAGGAGCTGCGCAGTAATCTGGAGTTGACCGCACTCCAAGAAAAGACGGTGGCGACTCGGCAGAAAAATGTCAGGGATGCTGTTGCCGCTCAACTTTTCGTCGCCGGAGATTTCCTCACTGGTTCGTACCGGCGTCACACCATGATTGGGCCGCTCAAGGCAGCGGATGTTGACATCGTGGTCGTCCTCGATGGGCGATACAAAGTGCGGGGTCCAAAGGCGGTACTGGAGCTGGTCAAGAAGGCCCTCCTCGTCGAGTACACCCGGACTCCGAGGATCAGTCAAAACGGCCAGGCCGTGACCATCACGTTCACCGACTTCGTAGTCGATGTTGTTCCTGCATTCGTTCGTCCTTGGTGGACATGGAATGAGGGTTGGGAGATTTGCGACTCGGGAAGCGCCACTTGGATTACCACGAATCCGAAGAAGCACGTTGAGCTGTCCGCGACCGCCAACCGGGCACATGCCGGTCAGCTCGTTCCCAGGATCAAGCAATTGAAAGCGTGGAATCTCTCCGTTGGGGCGCCGCTGCGCTCGTTCCACCTTGAAGCACTTGCCTGGTCGATCTTCGGAACATCGTGGTTGTGGAAGAACGGTCAATCATCCGACTGGGCGAGTGCCCGTTACTTCTTCAAGAATGCACAAGGAGACCTGCGGAACCAACTTCCCGATCCCGGTGGAACTGGGAGTGACGTGGCCGCGTACCTTCACGGCACTGCTTTGGACTCGGCTGTCAGCAAGGTGACAGCGGCCCACGAACAGTGCGGTCGAGCTGAAAAGTGTGCCATGGACGAAGACGTTGCAGGGATGCACAAGGCGTACGGCCAAGTGTTCGGCGAGTACTACCCCTTCTGATGATAAAAGCGACACTCATCTAAACAAACTGGACGTTACTGACCGCCTGACACCTAGACAGCCCTACGGGTGGGGATGACAGCGTCGTCGTCCTCCTGTAGCACGACGACTCCGGCAGCCGTTCGCTTCGGTGCGTCGAGCAAATCGTAGAGGTCGATAGTTTCAGGCTCAAGGTCGGCGGTGGGATCACCATCGACGGCAAGGAGGGCGTGAAGCTCGTTCCAGATCTGCTGGCGGGCAGTGTCGTCGCCAGCCGTTCGGAGGAGGGTCCGCCACAGGCCTTGGTCGTAGCGATTGGCCAGCTGACCCTGCCGGGCCGCCCAGGCCGCCAGTCGAGGATCACCGTCGTCCAGAGCGAACTCGCCAAGGGCCAATGATGCGTCGGTGATGGCGTCCCCGAAGACGTAGGACAAGCCTCCGGCCGACGTCCAAGGGTCCGGATCGGCTCCAAACGGAGCACCTCGGACGAGCCCCAGTGCCGTTCGCAACCGCACCGGCTCTCCAACGGAGGTGGCCGATTGGAACTGCTTCCAGTCGGTCGTGACCCGCTCGGCCAGCGAGAACCGCTGGGTGGCCTTGTCGTAGGCGAGGAGGTCAGGTTCGCCGGTGACGGCTTCGAGCGAGCGACGGGTAAGGAGGACCAGGTTGCGGACGTACCCGTCGCTCAGCGCCTTGTCCGGAGAGATGTCGGTGAGCCACTCGCCCCGGGTGGCGGTGCCGCCGTGAGCAGCCAGGTAGACGAGGAGCTCGACGACTCTGCGGGCCTTGGTCCCCGCCGTCGGCAAAACGGCCGTCACGAGATCCTGCAGATCGCCGTCGCCGACGGAGATCGTCGGTTCTCCCAGGAGACCGACCATGACCTCCCCTACGGGCACCGGTCCGCTTGGCTGATGCGCCTCATTCGCCGCGCCGCCGTGATGGGCCGTGGTGCCCGGGTCCTCCTCAGCAAGCTCGAAGAGGGTCTGCACCTCTTCGAGCGAATCATCGGACATGTGCGAGGGATGGACGGGGTCCAATCCGTGATTCTCCAGGATCGGATGTTCCGGGTCGAGGATGAGCACCGTACCCTCCGGTGCGACCGGTCCTGCAGTGAGTAGATGGACGTCTTCCCTGCTGCGAACGCCATCGAGGAGTTGGTGCGTGATGGTCTGAGGGTCGACGAGGACGATGGCCTTCTCGTCGGGTCGCGTCGATGCTGACGCCTCGTCGAGATCGTCGACAACGACGCCCCCGTCGAGCCGATCAACCACGCCGTAGCCAAAGCCGACGGCAACGACTGCTGTCCCGATGGGTGCAGTCGTGCCGGCCAGCTCGGTGGCCATGGCGGACAGGATGCCCTCCACCCGGTCCGCTGAGACGGTGATGTGGATGGACCGGTAGCGATTCACGTTGACCAGTACCGCCCCAACCGTGCCCTGGCCCACGGTGGCAAGAACCAGGGTGGCGGGCGAGGCTGTGACGGCCTCGTCGACGATGCTTGGATCGGTGGTGAAGGGCAGGTGCCAGACGTCCGGACGGTCGGGCCGACGTACGAACGGGGCCAGAGGTTTTGAGCTGTCACCGGTCACCAGCACGTCAAGCCCATGGGTGTCGAGCTCGGCGCCCACCACATCCGGTGGCGCCACACCGGCGGCGGCGGCGGAGTGGCCGAGCAGCTCGGCCAGGTGGCCGACCCAGAACACCTGGCCCGCCCGGGCGTAGTGGCGCAGCTGCAGCTCGAGATCGGCGGACGGGCTCCTCGGCTCCGGGCGGGGAATGCGACCGCCGAAGAATCGCCGCCCGATCTGCCGGCGCCGCCGGCGGTCCAATGCGGCGACCAGACCGATGGCGGTGAGCCCAAAGAGGCCGGCGCCCACGGCGATCGGTCCGATGTCGCTTCCGACAGGATGCGGAGCGGGTGGACGCACCTTGGCGACAGCGTTCGACCCGCCAGCGTGGTTGGGAACTGCCCCTTGGGCCTGGTGGAGGGCCAGCGGCGGCCGGGATGAAGTGGCGCCGACGGGCTCCGTGGTATCCGTGTGGCTCGCCGGCACTGACCGAGTGCCCGAAGGTCGCTGGTTCGCGTTGGGTTGATGTGTGACGGGGACCGCTTTCCGAGGAACGAGGCTCCTGCTGGCTGCACCACTGCCGCTGGTGCCATGGCTGATGGACCCGGGCGTGCCGGCCACGGGCGAAGTCACAATCGGAGAGGTGGATGAAGCTGCAGGTGAAGGAGTCTGTGGCGCCGGAGACGTGGCCGCCACCACCGGCGGAGCCTGGGTGGCGCCGGGGATGGTGAGCGACCACCCCGGATAGATCCAGTGGGCATCGGTGAGAGCGCCGCCCCCCGGCTGGGAAAGGCCGACATTGGCCTGGAAAATGGCCGGCCATTGCTCGCCGTCTCCGTAGTACTGAACGGCGATACTCCACAGCGTGTCGCCGGGCACGACGATGTGGGTGACGGTCGCCGGAAGCGCTGTTGATTGAGCAGTCGAGATTGGAGTGCTGGGCAGCGAGGGGACGACCCCCGAGGTGGTCTGGGACAGAAGCTGCTCCACGGGGGCTGGGCTGGGCGGAGGTCCAGTAAGGACCGTGTGGGCACCACGGAGCTGACCGAGTATCAGGACGGCGGCGATGAGGGCCGCCATGGCACTCGAGCCGACGAGATGGGAGCGGTGGCCGGGTCGGCGACCGCGGAGCTGGAGGATGAGGCCGGTGGCGACCGAGAAGACGAAGTAGGCCCAGGCCAGCCAGGCCAAGGTGGCGAACAGGCGTGGCCAGAACGAGTCCGGGATCGAGGCCCCGAAGGCGTGGGCCGCCTGCGTACCGCTCGGGACGTGGTGCGGGAGCGGCCATCCGACGAGGGTGGAGAGCACGATCGGGATGCCTACCAATCCGATGACCAGGACGCCGAGGGCGCCGAAGCCGCCGGCGACCTGGCGACCTGTGGGCCGAGTCCCAGCAGCCGGTCGGGTTACGGGAGCTGCACTGAATGCAATTGGATTGGATCGAGTGGGCACGGTCATCCTCCTGTAGTGATGCCACTCACGTCGGTCGCCGACTCGGTGACCGATAGGGCCAGGCTCCCCACGCCGATGATGCCGAGGAGCTGGGTGGGCAGGCGGTAGCTGATCTGGGTGTAGACGGTGTTGCCGACCACCCAGGCGGAGCCGGGTTGGCCGGCCGAACTCATGTAGTTCTCGGCCGCGGTGACAGCAACGGCGGGATCGACGGCAATGGTGCCGGCATGAAGCGCGCCTACATCCAGCGACCCGGCACCGGCCCGGGCCGCCTGTTCGGCCACGGAGGCGGCCTGCTGTTTGGCGTCGAGGTAGTGGCCCCCGTCGGCAACCAGCCCGGCCAGGGCCAGGAACATGGTCATAAAGACGGCGGTCATGGCGAGGAACTGTCCCTCGTCGGAGCGGCGGTGGAGGCGCGCTCGCCATCTCCCGATCAGAGTCGCCCTCATGTGCCACCACCGACCGTCCGGAACTCATCGATGTGCGCCACCGCAGTGGCCGTCAGGGTCTTCGATCCGGGGACGCCGGGGACGGACACGTCGGCCAGGCTGGTCACACAGGTCACGCTCACCGACACAGTGCCGCCGGCCACAAAGTTGGACGTGTCCGTCGTGATCTGGGGGGCCGGACAGGTGAGCCCGGCTCCTGCCAGGGTGTTGGTCACAACTGAGGTCGCCTGGGTCTGGGCGTCGGCGGCATCGGCTTGGACCACGGCTGCCTGGACCCCGGCCCGCGCCGCCGACTCGACGTCCCCCTGTGCCGAATCGACCCGGCCGAGGGCGACCATGAGCACGATAACTAACAGGAGCACGGGGGCGACGATGACCAGCTCGGCGATGGCCTGACCCTCGTCCCCTCGGACGCGGCGTCCCCGATCACCCACTGGTCCGGTACTCCTGGATCGGTGCATTGCTGGTGGCCGACACGGTGAGGTCGAGCCACGGGACGAGGGCCTGGGCACGACCGGTGACGGTGACTTGGGCAACGTCCCCCGACAGCGTGCTGGTCGACACCTGTGGATTCGTCAAGGTGCCGGGACCGGTGGTGGCGATGAAGCTCTGGGCGGCCTGGGTACCGGCGGAGAGCGTCGAGCCGTAGCCGGAGGCCACCTGACTGCCCTGTTCGGCTGCTGCCTGGGCCAGGTGACTGGCGTGGGACCACAGAGCGTACTGAACCCCGCCGATGACCAGCAGGAAAAAGACGGGGAGACACACCACGAACTCCGCCAACCCTGCATCGCTTCGACGGCGGTCACCCCTATGTCGGTCCCGCCGTCGGCGACTACGCGGCCATCGAGGCTTAACGGCACGCGATCCGGATTGCCCCTGAAGCGATTTCGCTGACACGGCCGACTGGGCTCCAGGGCGCGGTGCTTCGAACGACGAAGCATCTGAGAGAAGCGCTTCCGGAACGGCCGTGTTGGAATCCATCCGAGACTTGTTCAGGGAGTCTGGATGTTGTTGGCGGTGGCGGTCAGCTTGGTCACCACGATGGTCACGATGGCAATGGCTGCCACGACGACCAGGGCGGTCACGACCACCCAGGAGGCGATCTCGCCGCGGTCGTCGCCCAGGACCGGAGTCAGCCGAGCAGAGACGTAGGCACGAAGAAACCGGACCACGGTCATGACGGACTCTGCGGCCGATCGGGCACTCTCCCTCAACTGGCTGGTGATTGCTCTCATGTGCATGGTGCTCTCCTCGTTTCGTGTTGCAGTTGTTGGCTGGTTGGATGATGAGTAACTGGACTCGGATCGCTGTTGGAATCGCTCACCGCTCGATTCCGCCGACAGCGGCGGATCACAGGTGGGTCCCGGTGAACGAAGCCAGGGCGGGATAGAAGATGAGGAGGCCGTAGCCGGCCATGAGCAGCACGCCGGGGAGCAGCATCTTCTGGGTCACCGCCTGGGCCGAGTCCTCCAGAGCGGACGTCTCCTTCAGCCGGAGCGAATGGGCCTTCGCCTCCAGGGAGTCGCGGATGCGGGCTCCATCTCCCGCCTGGGACATGGACCGGGCCAGATCGGTGAGGTCGGGGACGTCGAAGCGGACGGCTAGCCGCTCGAGGCCCTCCCAGGGTTGCTTCCGGTAGGCCTGGGCCCACAGCAGGCTCTGCGCGATCTCCCGCATCGCCCAGTCGGTGGACGACACGGTGGAGGCCACCTCCAGGGCGCTCGACCACCCCATAGCCCCAGCCATGGCCATCGACACCAGGGAGGCGTAGGTGGAGAGCGAGTGGCAGAAGTGCCGGCGGCGACGGGTGGCGGCCTGATGCAGATCGACGAACGGGGTGGCAACACCGAGAGCACCTAGCACCAGGACCCCGAGGGCAGGGAGTTCGATGCCGGGATGCACCCCGACCGCCCCGGCGGCGACGCACGCCACCGGGCCGAGCAAAGCCAACCCGATCCCGTAGCCCACGACTTTGACCGCGAACGTCTCGGTCGGCGTGCCGGTGATGGCCAAGTCGGGAAGGACGATGTCGGCGAGTCTCGGGATCTTGCGGACGTTGACCTCGAGCAGGTGCCCACAGAGTCGACGGGCCCCGCCGACCCCTTGGGTGAGGACGTCCGTCGGGGCGGTCACGTGCTCTCCGGACAGACGGGCGAGTGCCGCCCGAAGGGTGAGCGGCGGAGGGAAGAGCCCCCAGACAACGGCGGCCAAGCCGACACCCACACCGAGTCCCATGAGGATGATGACGACCATCTCGACCCCCTACTTCCGTCCGGCCCGGGCCGGAGCCGCGCCAGTTCTGACTGGGCTGCCTCTGCGTTGGCCGTGTCTGGACGAGGTGGCCGATGCCGGTGTGTCTGTGTGATCGGTCGGAGCTGTGAAGCCCTCGCCCTTACCGAACAGCCGGGGCATGGGTTGGGGACGCGACAGCCGGTTCATGGCAGCGAAACCGGCGGCGAACAGACCGGCCACGGCCACAAGGACGATCTGGCCGACCGGGGTACCGAACGGCTTGAAGTAGCCGTGACCGATGAGGAGCACGCCGAACGTGAAGACCAGGGTCACCGCGATGACCAGGCGCATGTCCCGCCGGGGCTTGGCCCGGGCGATCTCGATGCGTTGCCAGAGGGCGATCTGGTCTCTCGTGTTGGCCGCGGCAGTGGCCAGCAGGCTCTGCAGGTCGGAGCCTCCGAACCGGCTGGCCAGGATGAGTGGGGCGACAGCCTCGTCGACGGCGGCATCGCCCAGCTCGTCGGCAAAGGTGTAGAGCGCGGCATCGAGGGCCACTCCGCTCTTAATGCGGACGACCAGGGCGGCCACGTTGTCCCGGATCGACGGTGGTGCTGTGTGCACCGTGGACTCGATGGCGGCGAGAAGCCCCCGATGGGCAGCGATGCTGTCCCGGAGCGCCTCGATCCAGGTGGCCAACGCTTCCAGGCGGTTGGTGACCCGACGAGAGGTATTGGGTTGGAGGGCCGAGCGAAGGGTCCACCCCACGGCTCCACCGATGGCCGCGCCCACCGGCCAACGGGTGACCAGCCCGACAATGAGGGCGAGTGCGACCGCGCAAATGGCGGCCTGCCGGTTGGCCGGGTCCAAGCGCTTCACCATCGACATCCGCCCGACCGGAGCACCGGTCGACCAGAAACCCGAGATCACCAGTGCGATGCCCACCCCGATGCCGGCCCCGACCAGGACGACGACCGGGGTCATCGACCGAACCCGTGGATCGGCGCCACATATCCCACATCGGCGAGGCGTTCCCGCAGGCCGGGCGGCATGCCCAGGTGCAGCACGGCCGGTCCACCGCCTTCTGGCTCGGCGAAGATCTCGGTCGAGATGACGTGGGGGCCGTCGGCATCCTCCACCACCCGCACCGAGGACACATACCGTCGGGCCAGGCCCGAGGCGTCCGGCCGTTTGCGCACGAAGATGACCAGGTCCAACGCCTGGGCGGTGAGCTGAGCGGCCGCGTTGTCAGAGAGATGCTTGGGCGACTGTGAGGCGTAGGTCTTGATCTTGCCGAAGGTGCCCTCGGTTGAGTCGGCATGAATGGTGCACATCGACCCGGCCTTGCCCGCCGTCATGGCGTTGAGCATGGGCACGATCTCGTCTCCCAGCACTTCGCCCACGATGACCCGGTCGGCGTCGTGGCGGTTTGCCCGTTGCACCAGGTACTCCATGGACACCGCCCCCTGGCCCTCGGTGTTGGCCTCCCTCGTCTCCCACCCAACGCAGTCGGGATGGCGATGAGGCAGTTCGTGCAGCCCGAGCTCGTAGGACAGCTCGATGGTGACGATCCGGTCAGCCGGGTCGGCCTCGGCGGCCAGGGCGCGAAGTAGGGTGGTCTTGCCGGCGTCGGTGCCCCCGGAGACGATCAGGTTGAGCCTGGCCCGCACTGCCGCAGCGAGGAACCGGCCCAGCTCGTCGGTGATCGAGTCGGACAGGTCGGACAGCACGGGGTCGACCAGACGGTGCCGGCGGATGGACACACAGGGCCGGTCGGACACCTCGATCATGGCCGACAGGCGGTGACCCCCGGCCAGGTGCAGGTCGACGATCGGCTTGGCGCTGTCGATCCGGCGCTCGCCTCCGGTGTGGTGGGCCCGGGCGGCTCGCTGGACCAGCTCGATGAGCTCCTCGTCGGAGTCGGCGATCGGGTCAACCTGTTCTTTGATCCCATCCGCGCGCTTGACCCACACGGTGTCGGCACCGTTGATATTGATGTTCTCGATGTCGTCCTCATCGAGCAGCATCTGGAGGCGACCGAGGCCGAGCTGGCTGGCAACCAGTCGACGGACGATCTGCTCCTCTTCTTCGGCGGTCGGTGTGGTGACCGCCCCTTCCACCATGGACCGGGCCGCCTCGTCGATGGCTTCTCTGGCCAGCTTCTCGACGAACGAGCGACGCTCGCCTTCGCTCATGCCGGCGGCTCCGTAGCGGACGATGCCGTCGGCCACGTGCTCGGCGGCGAACTGCTCGAGATCCCGACGTTCAGAATCGTTCAACGGCCCGCCTCCCTCGTTGACCCGGAGCCGGCCCCGGCCAACTCGCCCTCCGGCACGGCTCGGTCGAAGGTTTTCTTTGGTTGGTGGATGTCCACGGGACCAGATGGAGCGAGGACATCAGTGGGCGCTGCACCCCGGGGTGGAGCAACGTCAGCGGGGTCGGTTCCGATCAACGCCTCGGGCACCAATATTGGATCGGCCCCGACCGGCGAGATCGGGTCAATGCCCAACGCCCGGACGGTGTCGTCCGCCCATTGGAGCAACCGGGTTCGGTCAAGTCTCTTCACCGCCCGCCGGTTCGCCAATGCGGCTGCTGCTCCCGGGTCGTCGGGCATGGGTGGGAGTACCTCGACCTGCAGGGTGCGTGCGATGTCAGTCGCCGAGAACTGGGCGGTTCCCGTAGGGACGACGAGGAGACCGCGCCCTCGCAACTCGGCGGCCAGCCCAGGCAGTGCCTCCCGCAGATGGACGATGGCCTCGAGAGTCGACTGGCACAGCACCACCAACGCATCAGCCTGGGCAAGCACGTCCCGGACGCCGCCTCCGAGGTTGGGGAGCAGCCGCCCCACATCGATCACTACATCAGCGTCGATGGCGCTGAGCGCACCGGCGACGATCGGCCAGGCCTTCTCGTTGGCGACAGCTTGGTGCGGGCCTCCCAGACCGAACAGAACCGGCAGACCCCCGGGAAGGTGGTCGACGTGGTCCCAGACATCCTCGGGGACGAGGGCGCGCCGTGCTGCCGCGAAGAGGGAGGAGAGGCCTCCGGTGGGGGCCATGGCGTAGCGGGGAGCGAGGTCACCGCCGAAGGGATCGGCCTCGACCAGGAGGACCTGGCGGCCTTCCGGCCAGCTCGCCGCCAGGGCGGTGGCCGCCGTGGTGACCCCCGGTGAGCCCTTGACGGAGGCGAGGGCGATCAGGGTCACTGTGCACCTCCCGAACGTGTTTGCGCAGACGTTGTCCCCTCGCTGACCAGGGAAAGACCGATCTGGTCGGCAGCTGCGTAGGACGTGACCTGGGCTGCTTCCGAGCTTGGGATTTCCAAGGAGACCGACGCCACGTACTGGGTTTGGTTCGCCGGTGCGGGACCGACAGCGAAGACGGTGGCCGAGGGGACCAGCGTCTTCCCGATGGTTCCTCCGATGGTCGATCCTTGACCTGCCTGGGGGACGGCGACCACTTGGACGGTGTCGCCGGCCACCAGGGCCACTGAGGGCATCTGGTCGCCCTTCAACAGCGCGCCCACCACCTGTTCGCCCGAAGCAAGTTGCGGGGTGGCAGCCAGCATTTGTCTGACCAGCACCTGGCCGGGGTAGACGGGGGTGTCAAGCTGCTGTCCGACCACGACTGCGGATCCTGTGGCCGCCATGGCCGTGATGGCTCCCGAGGCCGGAATCGATGCTGTGGCGAGGTCGCTTGCTGTGAGCACGGTGCCGGCGGGCAGGCTCTTGGCTGCAACCAGGATGGACACCTTTTCGGCCGACGACTGGAAGACCGCACCCGCCACCGCGGCACACACCAACACCAGGGCGACACCGAGGCCGATCTGCCACGGACGGCGCTGGTGGGTGGTGGACGAGATCCTCAATCCGCCGGCCCGGCTCTCACCGGTGGGCGGTGGCGCCGTGAAGGCGGAGCGGGTGGGTGCGGTGGTGATGGCCATGGAGACTCCCGTTATTCAGTTGTTCACGGACTCGATCTGGGCCACCTCAAGGGAGGACGCACCCCGGGTGGTGAGGCTGGGCAGGGCGCCGGCCGAACCGTTGGGACCCGCCCAGGCCACCGTCCAGGTGATGGTGGCGGTAATCCGGAACGCGGCATCGTTCGGATTGCCGTCGGCGGATGGTTGCCCAGCTGAGGTGGTGGTGTAGGTGTGCGAGCAGGTCGTCGACTGGTCGGTAGCGGGAAGCGCAGGGTCGAATGGAGTGCCGGGGCCGTTGCAGGTGACGGTCGATCCATCGCCGGTGTCCCAGGTGACATACGACGGAGTGGCGATAGCGGTAGCGGCCACGCATCCACCGGCGTTGCAGGCCTGGGCCGTTGTGGAAAGCGGATGCCACATCGAGGAGGTGATCCAGAGCCACTCGGCCAGATTCACGTAGCCCGTGGTCGACGGACTGAGGGTCAAGGTGGGGGTCGGGAGCTGCAACTCGCTGGCCGCCTGGGCGCCAGCGACGGCAGGATCGGGCGGCGGGACAGTGGGCGCCGCCTGACCGGTGGCCAACCACACCACGCCGGTGGACTGGCCCGTCACAGAGCCGGTGGCGCAGGTGTTGACGTACCAGGCACCGGGTTGGGTCGCACCGGCTGGTGGAGGCCCTCCGTCCTGGCCGGGGAACTCCGTCGAATAGGGCACGTAGTTCGGGCACGTCGGCACGGAGACCGTGGTCGCACCGCCGCCACCGGTCGGCGCACCGTCGCCACCGGATCCCGAACCCGTACCCGTGTTACCTGACACCCCACTACCGCAACTGACTGTGTTCCCGGTGTCCGTGCAGCTGCCCCCGCCTCCCACCACCGCCCAGGCTTCGCCGGAGGGTGCAACGACCACCAAGGTCAGAATCGCCAGAGCGGCGCCATAGCGGCATGCCTTCATCCTCAGCACTTGGGCACCGTCGTGGTTTGGAACGTGGCGACCTTCCACGTTCCGCCAACCAGTTCAAGATCCCATGTTCCGCTTGCGTAGCCTGCACCTCCACCAAGGGTCGGCGGTCCGGGCGCCCCCGCCGCCGTGGTGGTACCGGTGTCGTGAATACAGCCGGTGACCGTCGCCGTCGTTGGGGTGTGCGTCGACACCTTCGGGGTACCGAGATCGAAGGACGTCGGGCCATTGAGCTGGCCCATCTTCACGCCGACGAGGAACGTCTGCTCGGACTTGAGGGCAGGATCGACGAAGTAGTTGGCCAGGTTTGGCCACAGCGTGGCCGCCGTCTGGCCGGCCACGAGATTGGCCCGGACCTGCTGCCACGGCGCCTGCAGGTAGCCGTAGAGGGTCTGTTGGGCCGACTGCCAGGCGTTCAGAACGGCTGCCTGGACCCCCGAGGTGGATCCACCGGTGGTCGTCGTTGTCGGGCTGGCCAGAGACGTCGTCGGACTCGAACGCGTCGTCGAGGTCGATGACGAGGATCCCGATCCGCAGGCGGCCAACCCCATGGCCGCCAGGGTCAACCCACAACCGAAGGACCAGTTCCGAACTCTGCCCTTCTGCTCATGGCCACTCATTCGGTCCACCCCTGCTTTCGTCCTAGGACGCAGTCCCCGTTACCGCCCGGGCTCTGCATGCCACACCGTCGGGGATGCGCATCCGAACGCAGCATGACTGTCCAACGTCACCCTGAACGTCACCCTCGGCCCCCGAAATGCGAACATTTCGTGGTCCATGAAGGCCCGGGTCAATCGGATATATCGACGAATTCCGAACTTCGTTAGGGCGATCGGCACCGGTCAGGCCCACGTCACCCTGAACGTCACCCTCCCTGGTCAGGGGCCTGGACTGGACCCGCACACGGTCACTGTTCCGGGGTCCGTCGGATGCACTCGACTGCACCTGACCCCTGCCAGGGTGACGTTGCTGTCGCCGGAGATCCAGTCCCAGCTCGTTGCCGCCGATCAGATCTTGGAGATTCAGTGACCCTTGTCCAGCGCCCGCTGGAGTGCCCAGCTGACGAACTGAGAGACACTCCAACCTCGGCGTTCGGCCTCTGATCGAACTTCTTCTCGGAGCACTCGATCGAGCCAGTAGGTGGCACGGACGTGCCGGGCCTCCCACGACTGACCGTCGGGCTCTGGCACCTTGGTGCCTTTCGGGCTCGAGGTGCCGCGCGCTTGTTGAACCACCAGCGTTCCCCTTCGTCTGACTCGACCTGCCTTCGCCAACTCCGGCCCTCGTCAGCATCACAGCGGTCATCGTAGTTGAACCACGTACCGTATGCAACATACCGTAAACCGCATACGGTCCGTGGTCATAGTCTCACCGAGCGTGGAAGACGGATGGGAATCCAATCGACATCGGTGAGACCGGCCCACTTCCGAGCCGATCCGGGCTCAGGGTGACGTTGGTGCCTCGAGGGTGACGTTTGGTCGCTCGGGTTGCTCCGTGAACGCTCCCGGCGGGTGACGTTGCGGGTGACGTTGCGGGTGACGTCCGTCTGGACGATGGGTTGTGACGGGAGCAGAAGGCCCTGTCACAAACAAGGGAGACCAGATGTCCCGATCATCCTCAGCCGTAGAGCGAGGGCCCGACGAGGTGTCGAGCGGAGGGCTCCCACCGGGAGCGCTGACGCCGGCAGGGGGATCCGAAAACAACCGACTTCGAGCCGTAGGAGGGTCCGACCACGCGCCAGTTCACGAGACGCCACCGATCGGCGACCTCCGGCTCGTGCTCGTAACCGCGACCGGAGTCGAGTTTCCACTGGTCGCTTCACCGGCGCAGACTGCGCGGCTGCTGAGGAGCTCAGGCGAAGCAGGCGCCGCCGATCAGCACGGCAATGGAGTCTCCGGGTGCCCGTGGGGCCGGAGGGTGCGCCATCCGCGTCGTGTGCCGGTGGAGCAGCTTCTGAGCCGAAGTCGGCTCATCAGCCGGTTCGTAGCGCCCCTCTGGGGTGGTGCAGCATGAACAGCACTCCATCTTCCAGACAACGCCAGAATGGGGACAGCCGCCTGGCGGGGACGACCCGTGATTTCGCTCGCTCACGTTCTCGGGATGAGCGCAATTGTGCCCAGTGGTTCGCCCGCTTTGAGGAGCGCCGCTCGGAGCCCACCGGCCGCCCAAGCCAAAGCGAGGTCCGGCGGCTCCGTAAGGAACTCGAAGCCCTCCGTCGATTGGTGACCGGTGAACAGATCCAATAGGCCGCACGATCACACTTTCGCTTCGCTTTTCTCCAATGGCCAGCGTCAACAAGCGCGGCTGAGCCTGGGCGTGCTGGCTGTCAGGATGCAGCGCTCCCACGCCGTGCCGCTCGGCCAAAGAATCAGGGATGTCCGATGGCCGTGAAACGAGCGCAACACAATCCGAAACCGCTACTCAGCGTTGAGGAGACGGCCGTTCTTTTGGGCGAGACCCGCTCGACTCTCTATCGGGCGGTGAAGGCGGGTACCCTGCCACTTCCCATGTTCCGCATCGGGTCCCGCATTCGGATTCCGAGGAGCGCGGTGGAACGTCTCATCGCTGGAGAGACGCCAGGGGAGTCAGCGTCTCTACCTCCATTGGAGGGGCTGCACGATGATCAGCCGGCCTCGGCACCTTCGCTCAGCACTTGAGGAGCTCCAGGCGACAGGAGCTTGCCGATGTGGACGGCTGCCTTCCGATCCTCAGCTCCGATGGCGTCGGTGTAGTGCCGGGCCATGTGCACTGTCGACCACCCAAGCCGAGCCTGCTTCTGGCGCTCCGGAAGCACGGGGTCGAGTGCCGTAGCCTGAAAGTGACGGAGCGAGTGCAGATGGATATCGCTCGCGACTTTGGCCGCATCTCTCGTCTGGGAGAAAAGGTGGCTCATGGCATCCGGATGCGGCGGGATTGTCCCACCCGGATCGAAGGAGAAAGCGAAACCCTCGTCTTCGAGATCAATGGAACAAGCACCTGCCAGCTTGAGTTGAGCTTTGCGCAGGTGCCGAAGCACAGCCAGCGTGTCATCATCGAGCGCCAGGGAGCGGATACTCGCGCGAGTCTTCGGCTGCTTCACAATGGCCCCGCCTTGTGCGGAGATCACCGATTCGTCGACCGTCACGCACGCACCCTCGAAGTCAATATCGGACCACCGCAGAGCGCAGGCTTCGCCTCGCCGCATCCCTGTGGCCGCGACAACGCGGACGAATGCACCGAAACGTTCGTCGTGAGCCGTCGCCGCCTTCAGCAATGCCTGTACTTCCGCCAATTCCGGCGACCGCACCTCGTCTGGCCGCTCGCTCATGGCCCAGGAGGGAAGTTCAGCCTCGGCGACTGGGTTCGGAAGCGTTCCTCCACTCCACTTGCGAGCCAGCTTGCAAGCCCGGTTCATGAGGGCCCGAACCTGGCGAACCGAGGACTGGCCGGAGCCTTCGCTCTTCAGGCGCCTGAAGTGCCGCTCCACGTCATAGGTATTGAGCGTGGCGATACGCCGGTTGCCGATCGATTTCTTGACGTGACAATCCCAGGTGCTCTGGTAGCCCAACGTCGTCTTGGGGGAGAGATCCTCCCAGCCGTTGGCCTTCCATGCCGTGATGGCGTCGTTGATCGTAGTGGTCGGTCCCCACACGGTCGGTTCTTCCGGGATTGGAACAGGGAGCAACTCCTGCTCGGTCACGAGTCTCGCCAGCTCGCGATCGGCTGCGCGCGCCGAACCTTGGAAGTTTCGGTGAAGGTGCCGGACTCGCCCATTGCTGTCCCGACCGATGTACACCCGAAGCTGCCAGGTGTCCTTACCTCGGATCAGTCGCTTGCTTCCCGACACGCTTCCTCCCGCCAAGCCAACACGGTTGTTGGCTTTTTTGTTGGCTTTTCTGAGGAAGACGTTAGTCGGAGAGCAGATCCACCGGGGCTCTATGGCCTTTGACCTGGACTTTCCTGGTGCGCTCGGCAGGATTCGAACCTGCAACCTTCTGATCCGTAGTCAGATGCTCTAAT
>JADEYI010000454.1_pt1 | contig 57034 bp, 47 predicted proteins | sample 8542331 | NCBI WGS metagenome assembly JADEYI01 (sample SAMN16510988, study PRJNA670497) | mine drainage metagenome | isolation source: biofilm near Copperflume 1 | place: Germany: Marsberg coppermine Kilianstollen | collected 2018-02 | reverse complement strand
GGGTGGGTAGGTGGGTTTTGGAGGGGGGTGGGGGTGGGATTGGCACAGCCGCCACCAGCAGGGCCGGGTCTTCCTCGCGGATGGACTGGGTGAGCCGTTCCAAAGCCACCGTGGGCCGCAAATCTAGCTCTTCTAGCAGCCTGTCGCTAAAGCGACTATAGGCTTTGAGGGCCTGACCGCGCTGGCCTCCGCGAACCATCGTCAGCATATAAGCCTTGAGGGCTTCTTCGTCCAGCGCATCGTGCTGGAGGAGTTGTTCGAGCAACTGGCTGGCCTCCTGGGGTTTTCCGGCCTGCTCGAGGGTCTGGGCTTGCTTGAATAAGACTGTGCGCCAGTGGTTTTGCAGGTGCTCGCGTTCGGTCTGGAGCCAGGCCCAAAACTCCGAGGATTCATGGCCGGAAAAGTCCTCCAGCAGTAGACCCCCGTACAGCCCTAAAGCCTCTTCCCAGCGGGCTTCCTGGATAGCTTTTAGAAAAGCTCGTACATCGGTTGACACCGGCCAGCGCAGACGTTCGGCTTCGGCTTCCAGAGGGGACTCGAGCCACTCTAAACCCCGCACTCGTCCCAGGAGGTGGCGTAGGTTTTTGCGGGCACTGGGGGTTTCAACATCCGGCCAGAATAAATACGCCAACTGCTCTCGACCCACCCAGTCGCCCTTATGGGCCAAATAGGCCAAAAGTTGACCACGTTTGTCATCTACAAAAGGGAATACCTTCGAGCCCAGGCTCACTTGCGGAATGCCCATCAGTTTGACAGTCAAAGACATAACGTGATGGCATCTTACTCCAAAATGAGAATTATTAGTTGGTATGTTTTTGAGTAACCGCGACCGCACCCCAAGCCGCCCTCCGGCGGGTAAGCTGGGTCTATGAGGTGGAGTGGCGCGGTGCTGGCAGGAGGGCTTTCTAAGCGCTTTACCCAAGATAAGGCCCGCTATATCTTCCAGGGCCAGCCCTTGATGGCTTGGGTGCTGAGCGGACTAACCGGAGCCACTGAGCGCTTTATCATCGCTAACCGCCCCTACCCCGAGTTTGCCGTACCGGTGTATGGCGACTTGCACCCCGGCGGGGACGCCATGTCTGGGCTGCACTCGGCTTTGGCCCATGCCCAGCAGGAATGGGTGGCTATTGCTGGGTGTGACCAACCATTTCTCAGCGCAGATTACTGGTTATTTCTGTTGCAGCAGGCTCAACCGGGCCTCGAGGCCGTAGTGGCCTGCGGCCAGGGGTTTATTGAACCTTTGGGAGGGCTCTATAGCAAAACCCTCGAGCCCTTAGTTCTCGAGCATCTTCGTTCGGGCAACTTGCGGATGCAAGGACTCTTGGAGGAAGCCAGCATCCTCTGCCTGCCGATGGATGACCTGCGCCAGCGCTTTGGCCCAGACCTGTTTGTGAATGCCAACACCCCAGGTGAACTCCAGCCCCCTAGATAACCTCCTGCCACACCTCCGCACAAACCTTGCCAATCTTCTCGAGCCCAGGCTTGGCAAAGCGCTCTATCGCGGTTTTCACAAAGGGCCCAGGGTGAGAAATATCAGAAGGGATATTACATTCAGCCATCCCTCGCAAGACACAATAGCAATGTGGCCAAACCAGTGCTGATGACTATTGACGATGACCCCCAAGTGCTGGGGGCGATTGCTCAGGACTTGCGCCGAAAATATGGGGCCGAATATCGCATTCTGCGGGCAGCTTCGGGAATGGAGGCCCTGGACGCACTCCAGGAGCTAAAGGAGCGGGGTGACGCGGTAGCCCTGCTGCTCAGTGACCACCGCATGCCGCAGATGGACGGGGTGGAGTTTTTGGAGCGCTCCAAAGAGCTTTTCCCCCAGGCCAAACGGGCCTTGCTCACCGCCTACGCCGACACCGAAGCGGCTATCCGGGCCATCAACAAGGTGCGCATTGAGTATTACTTGATGAAGCCCTGGGATCCCCCTGAGCGCGAACTCTATCCGGTGCTGGACGATTTGCTGCAAGACTGGCAGGCGGGCTACCGCCCTCCCTTCGAGGGAATACGGGTGCTGGGCGGGCGCTGGTCGTCGGACACCCACAACCTCAAGGATTTCCTGGCCCGCAATCAGGTGCCCTACCAGTGGCTCAACATCGAAGAGAATCTGGAAGCCCAGACTATGCTCTCCAGCATGGGCGAGGTCAGCCTGCCGGTGGTTTTGCTGCCGGATGGGGCCAGACTCTCTAACCCCTCCCCGGCCCAACTGGCCCAACATATTGGCCTGCGCACTCAGGCCGAAAAGCCTTTCTACGACCTGGTGATTGTGGGGGGCGGGCCTGCTGGGCTGGCGGCGGCTGTCTACGGAGCCTCGGAAGGGCTAAAAGTGGTGATGATCGAGCGCGAGGCTCCGGGCGGACAAGCCGGAACTAGCAGCCGCATCGAGAACTACCTGGGTTTCCCGGCGGGCCTATCCGGCGGAGACCTGGCCCGGCGAGCGGTGGCTCAAGCCCGAAGGTTTGGCGCGGAAATCCTCACCCCGGCCCAGGTAACGAGCCTGCGCACCGACGGGCAGTACCGCATCGTGACCTTGGGCGAGGGCAGCGAAATCTCTTGTCACACCTTGCTGGTGGCCACCGGGGTCAACTACCGCAAGCTGGCGCTGCCCGGCCTCGACTCTCTCACCGGAGCGGGAGTGTACTATGGCGCGGCCATCACCGAGGCCCAAGCCTGCACCGATGAAGAGGTATATATCGTGGGCGGGGGCAACTCGGCGGGGCAGGCCGCGATGTACCTGGCCCAGTTTGCCAAGCGCGTGAGCATCCTGGTGCGGGGTTCGGGCCTCTCAGCTACCATGTCGCGGTATCTGATTGACCAGATCGAGTACACGCCCAACATCACCGTGCGGCCCTGCACGCAAGTCTCCGAGGTTCACGGTGAAGGCCACCTCGAGGCCCTCACCTTGAGCGACACCACTCTTGGGAGCATCGAGCGCGTCCCGGCAGGAGCCCTGTTTATTTTTATCGGGGCCATGCCCTACACCGACTGGCTGGGCCAGGGCGTGGTGCGCGACGAGCGAGGCTTCGTGCTGACCGGGCCAGACCTGCCGCAGGGTTTATGGAAAGAGCAGCGCGACCCCTTTTTGCTCGAGACCAACCTGCCCGGCGTGTTCGCGGCGGGTGACGTGCGCCAGACCTCGGTCAAGCGGGTAGCCAGCGCGGTGGGCGAGGGTTCGATTGCGGTGCAGTTTATCCATCAGTACCTCGAGACTCTGTAGCCCAACAGTCGCTCAATTCTCTCGTACAGAAGGGTATTTCTTGATGCTCGAGGAGTGGTGTGCAGGAGCGCGTATCAGATTCTTGGCCCGTGGTAGGGCATCACATTTGCCAGACCCCACCGGAGCACAATAGAACGGGAGACGGAGGGCACATGGGACTCGAGGTGTTTGAACGCATCCGGCAGATTCCGGCTTTTAGCTCGCTGGAACGTGAAGGCATGGAGCAGGTCGCCTCCGGTGGGCGCATCACCAAGCTGGCGGCGGGCGAGTATTGCTTCAAAGCCGGTCAGCCTGCCGACTGGCTCATGGTGCTGATTTATGGACAGATACAAATCACCCAGCAGGAACAGGGTCAGGAGCGGGTAATGGTGACGTATCAGGCTCCCGACTTTTTCGGGGACATTCCCATCCTGTTGGGCCAACCCAACTATTTTGCCAATGCCAGAGCCCTCACCGAGTGCAAGGTGTATCGGCTGCACGTGGACAGCTTCTGGCAAATCTTGGGACGCTACCCCGAGGCTACCCGCCAGTTCATGCAGGCCGCAGCCCAGCGCATGAACCGGCTGCAAGCCTTCTCCAGCGAGCGCCAACGCTTGAGCGCGGTCAGCACTCTGGCCGCTGGGCTGGCCCACGAGCTGAACAACCCGGCCTCGGCAGCCCTGCGGGCTTCGCAGCGCCTGGGAGAAGCGGTAGTAGAGGTTCAGCGCACCAGCGCCGAACTGGCCCGATATCTGCCCCCGGCGCAGTATCAAGAACTGCTGGAGTTGCTGGATTCCTGGCTATGGGAGGGCGAACTGACCGTGCTCACCCCCCTGCGGCGCTCCGACCTCGAGGAGGAGGTAGCCACCTGGCTCGAGCACAACCACCTGGCGGAAGCCTGGGAGATGGTCGAGGCCATCGTGGAAGCGGGCCTCGAGACTCCAGACCTCGAGGTCTGGAAAAGCAAGGTTCCGCCGGAGTGTTTTGTGGGTAGCTTGCGCTGGCTGGCGGCTTCGGTCAGGGCGGCCAGTGGGGTCTGCACCACCTCCCGCAGCGCCGCCCGCATCAGCGGCCTGGTGGATACCATGCGCGGCTACGCCTATTTAGACCAGGCTCCGGTGCAAGAAGTAAACCTTAACGAGGCTCTGGACAGCACCCTGCGGGTCTTGAACTACCAGACTGGCGGGCTGGAAATCGTGCGGGACTATGCTACCGACCTGCCCTCGGTTACGGGCTATGGCTCGGAGTTGGGCTCGGTCTGGACCACCCTCATCGAGAACGCCCTGCAAGCTCTGGGAGGGCAGGGGCGGCTCGAGCTGCGCACCCGCCAAGAACACCAGCAGGTACTGGTCGAAGTCACCGACAGCGGCCCTGGTATCGCCCTCGAAATTCAGCCGCGAATCTTCGACCCTTTCTTCACCACCCGGGAGGTCGGCGAGGGCCGGGGCCTGGGCTTGAGCCTGGCCTATCAGACTGTAGTCGAGCGACACCGGGGCGACATCCAGTTCACCTCCCGTCCCGGTGAGACCCGCTTCCAGGTGCGGCTGCCCATTCACCCCTCCACCCCTCTTCCCACTTTAGGGGAGGGCACCCCCCAAGGGGTTATATGAGCCTCAGCCCCAACGACCTCCGCCAGGTGCCAGTCTTCCAAGACTTGAGCCAGGGCGAGCTCGAGTGGCTCTTGGAGCACGGCCAGGAGCGATACGCCCAGCCTGGCGAAATTGTTGATGAGTACGGAGCGAAAGCCGAACGGATGATGATTATCCTCGAGGGTGAGGTAGAGGGTCGGTTGGGGAATTCGTTCGATAACCGCATATATATCGCCGCTCCTGCCGTTGGTGGTCTGCTGCCCTTCTCGCGCATGACCACCAACTCGGCCATGGTTGTCACCACCAAGCCCAGCACCCTGTTGCTGATTCACAAAGACCAGTTCATGCCCATGCTGAATGCCATTCCTACGTTGGGGCCACGCCTGGTGGGCCTCATGACGGATCGAGCGCGGGAGTTCACCCGGCTCGACTTACGCCAGGAAAAGCTGATGCTGCTGGGGAAGCTCTCGGCGGAGTTGGCCCACGAGTTCAACAACCCGGCCTCGGCAGCCAAGCGCTCGGCGGCGGGGCTGCTGGAAAGCTTTGGCGACCTCGAGCGGGCCGCCGCAAGGGTGGGAGAAAAACTCGGAGCAAGCGTGCTGGAAAACCTCCTGACCTACCTACAAACCTTGCAGCCCAAACCCTTGAGCGCGGTGGCGAGGGCCGACCTCGAGGATCAAATTGGCAACTGGCTCGAAGCTCGGGGCAATCCCCAAGCCTGGGACTGGGCAGCTACTTGGGTGGAGGCAGGAGCCAGCCTGGAGTGGCTCGAGGGGCTGCACCACCTCAAGGCCGGGATTGCCGAGGAAGCTATGCCGGAGGTGCTGGCTTGGCTCGAGACCAGCATCCGGGTGCGCAGTTTGGCGGGGGCCGTGCAGGAGAGCACCAAGCGAATTTCGGCCCTGGTCAAGGCTATCAAGAGCTACACCTATATGGATCAGGCTCCGCAGCAAGCCATTGACGTGCGAGCGGGTCTGGATAACACCCTGGCCATCTTCGGGCATAAGCTGAAAAAGGGCATCACCCTCGAGCGCGATTACGACCCCAACCTGCCCAAGCTCGAGGGTGATGGCGCAGAACTCAACCAGGTCTGGACGAACCTGATTGACAACGCCATAGACGCGATGAATGGTTCGGGAACCCTGCGCATACGCGCAGCTAAAGAAGGCGAGCAGATTGTAGTCGAAATTGGCGACACCGGCCCCGGAATCCCCGCCGAGATGAAGGCTAAAATCTTCGACCCCTTCTTTACTACCAAGGAAGCGGGCCAGGGCACTGGCCTGGGTCTGGACACGGTGCGGCGCATCGTGGAACAACACCGGGGCAATATCCACCTCGAGTCCAAACCCGGCGACACCCGCTTTCAGGTGCGGCTACCAATTGCTAAGACCCAGACCGCACGGCCCTGAGTTTTCTGGGGACATCCGTCCTAAACCATCTGGGCCATCCTCAGGTTAAAGGAGGTCAATATGGAAGGCTTGGAAGTCGGCAAATGTCCGGTTTGCGAGGCGTTGCTCGAGGTTTCGCGCCCCACAGTAGGTCAGCAGCTCGAGTGCCCGGAATGCGGCGAGGTGCTCCAAGTAGCGTCTACGTCACCACTCAAGCTCTACTATGCCCTCCCCCTGGATGAAGAACCCCTGATTGAAGAAGAGCACCGCAAACGGCTTTAGAGCGGTCTCGAGCTGAGGGTAGTTGGCTCTTCCTTTTGCTCCACCCCTTATACGCGTACCCTTCAGTTAAGTTCAAATTAAGTTGCCATTTGCCATACTCCTCCCACGGAGGTAAGGAATGGCTAGATCGATGAGTGCTGGCTTACTTTTGCTACTGGGTTTGCTGGTTTTTTCCGGCTGTGGCGGAAACGCTGTACCCGATGCGAATGCCCTACAAGACGTGACCGTACAGGTCTCGCTGCCTTCCGGTGTGAGCATGGGCGCGGCGACACTCTCGACCCCGTATGGCTCGAGCACCCTGAGCGGGATTTCGGGTAAGGCGACCCTGACCGGCGATGGTGTCACGCTCGCCAGCATCAGCAACACGAGTGGCACGCTCCTGATGGGCTTCGTCTCGAGCACCCGGACGACCCTGAGCTTCCGCACCACCGCCGAGGCGTTCGCATTCTACGCACTCCAGGGCCAATTCCTCGAACCCGCGATGCAAACAAGCTTGATTGATTTCCTCTCCAAGAGCGACGTGCTGAAGCCGGTGGAGAACGCGGTGAAAGGGGCATTCTTCACCAACCCATCACAGATCAGCCTGGACAACCCCACGATCAAGGCGGCGCTCGCAGCGATGCTGACTGTGCTTGCCCCACTGCGCGCGGGCGGCGCGAACGGGATTGGGCCGCTTAACGTGACCGTCTCCCCGGATTACCAGGCGAGCGGCCTGTTGGTGCGCGAAACCGCCCCACTTAACGACGCAATCAACGTCTACAACGCCTTCCGTCGCCCGGTGCAGGTCTATGTGGATCGCACCAGTCCAAGCCCAGGTACAGTTGTGAATTTCCCGCTCGAGGGTGCAGCGATCGAGCAACCCTCGACCGCGCAGACCTTTCAGGCGCTCACCGGCTTCGCGCAGGGTGATGTGCCGCGCAGCGCGATCAAGTCTCAAGATGTGGCCGTTCCCGGCGGCGACAACAACCAGACCGCGATCTACACCGTCACAGTCATCGGGGTGGGCGGGAATACGCTCTCCAGCTCGGTCAGCAGCGACAAGGCACAGATGGCGAAAGACCTGGCGATGAAGACCGCCATCGAGCGGTTCCTCGCGCCTACCATCAACAGCGCACTCGAGGCGGGTGCGAAGCAGCGCACCGCCGCCGACCTCAGCCCGATTTTACAGGGCCTCTCGAGCAACGCTGTGAGCGAGATTCAGACCGGCGATTTTGCGCAGGGCATCAATGATGCCTTCGCTGACCTGTTCAACTCCAAAGCATTGCCGACCACAGTGGATCGCGTGCTGGCTGTGTATTACCCTGGCATTCGCTCGCGGGATAGCCTGCAGAATATGCGTGAGCGCCTGACACGCAGCCTCTCGAGCCTCCTAGGCGCGACCGCCTCGAGCGTCAGCACCTACGGCAGCGGCATTATCGGCACGATCAAGCAGTCCAAGCGCATCGAGACGTTTACAGTTGTGACCAAGCCGATCACCCTCCGCCTCACGCCCGAGCAGTCCACCATCGGCAAGGGCGGCGAGGTGAACCTCACGGCGGCCATCAGGCTGCCGCAAAGCATGGATCCCAAGAGCGTCACCTACCGCTACTCACTCACGGGCATCGGGGCGGGCTACGCGACGGACTCCGGCACGGACAAGGCGTTCCCGTTCACCACGAACAGCACCAGCATCACCTACAAGCACCGCGACACAATCAACATCGCCTACGGCACGGACACCCTCACGGTCGAGGCCCTGCAAAACCAGAACGGTAACCAAACCACGATTGCCAAGGCCAGCGCCAGCGTCACGGTCAAGGAGAACACCATCCAGCTCTCGCCCAAAACGGTTGACCTTTCGCTTGGCGACCAACAGACGTTTACCGCCACGGTGAACCCCGCGCCGACCGCCAGCACGCTCAGCTACATCTTTGTCACCTTCGGTAAGAGCGCCTTCGCAGGCGGGGCGCAGACGAGTGTGGGCTCCAGCAACACGGTGGTGTTCCGGCAGGCGGACGATCAGGAGGGCGACACCCAGCCTGTGAGCGTCACGGTGGTGCTGACCGACCCGACCACCAACGTGCAGACCATCCTCGGGCAAGCAGAGGCAGTGGTGAACGTCAAGAAACAACCCAGTCTGCAAAACGGAGATTTCAGTCAGAACCTGAAGTTCTGGACACTCGGCGGGGTCGGCGCAACTGTGGGCAGTGGGAGCCGCTGCCTGACGGCGCAGAACGGCAACCCGTACATCTACATGGACGTGTACTCCGGGCGCGTGGGTAGCTTCAATCAGACCTTCAAAGTACCTGCGAGTGCCAAGACGCTGAGTTTCCGCACCTGGGGCAACCTCGACCCGGTGACGGTGATGGTCACGCTCGGCGGCACTGCGCTGGACACCTTCATCCCCCCGCCACTCGAGACGCTCAGCGATCCAAAGAACCCGTACAGCGCGGTGTGCAACGGCGCGGGCTATGCCACCAAGAGCTACGAAATCTCCGGCTTCGCCGGGAAGACGGTGACGCTCACCGTGTCAGGTTCGGCACCCGGCAACAATGGAACCTTCGCCAACTTCGACGACTTCCAGGTCAAGTGAGGGGGCTGGTGGCGATCCGAAGCTAACCACGGCGCATACGCATTCGTTCACGGCTCCGTTCTGGGCGGACATCGGTGAAGCTCGGGAACCGGGCATCAAACGCGGGCAAACCTCGAGGTCTGTCTGCACATCTCGGCCAGCGACTGTATATCGTCCTGGACTCTTTCGTTGGGCTGAAAGGTCTTAACTGTAGAAGTCAAAGATGAAATTCAAGGAGCCAAAAAGCTGCACCAGGACAGTCTAATTGCTCTATCAAGGAACACCGCCCAGGACGTAGTTTGTGTTTTTAGGTTTTTGACTTTAAGCCTTCGACCTTCGGCGTTTCGCCCTCTGCTCTCGGCGTTTAGCTCTGTGCTCTGGGCCCAAACGGGAGCGTAGAATCCTTTCTATGCTGAACTACATACTGCTCATTTTCGTTCCTATTGCCTTTGGGCTCGAGCTGTTGCACGCTCCTGGAGTCTGGATTTTCTTGGTTTCCGCGCTGGCGCTGCTGCCCTTAGCCGGTTGGATGGGCCGGGCCACCGAGGAACTGGCGGCGCGGGCTGGGAGCACGGTGGGCGGGCTGCTAAACGCCACTTTTGGCAACGCAGCAGAGCTGATTATCGCGGGGATTGCTCTCTCGGCGGGCAAAATCGAGGTGGTCAAGGCTTCGATTACGGGCTCGATTCTCTCCAACTTGCTGCTGGTGCTGGGGCTTTCGATATTCCTGGGTGGGTTGCGCTTCACCACGCAAAAGTTCAATATTCAGTCGGCTAATATCATGACTTCGCTGCTTACGCTGTCGCTCCTGGCTCTGTTGCTGCCTGCTCTGTTCGACCTAGCCGAGCGCAGCTACTTCAAGGTAGACCCGCGTCTGCCCGACCTCTCTTTTAGCCACGCCGCAGCCATGGTGCTGATTCTGGTCTATCTCGCCAACATCTATTTCTCGCTGCGCACCCACCGCGACCTGGTGGGCTCGGGCGGTGAGGAGCACCACCACGAGGCCAACTGGAGCATTGCCGTCTCGGTGGGGGTGCTGGCGATGGCGACGGTGGGCGTAGCGGTGATGGCGGAGTTTCTGGTGAGCAGCCTCGAGGCCGCTACGGCAACCTTGGGCCTATCGGAGTTCTTCGTGGGGATCATTCTAATTCCGCTGGTGGGCAACGCCGCCGAGCACTTTGCGGCGGTGAGCTTCGCGCTCAAAAACAAGATGGAACTGAGCGTGCAGATTGCCATTGGCTCGTCGCTGCAAATTGCCTTGCTGGTGGCTCCGCTGCTGGTGCTGCTGGGCTGGACTACCGGCAAGCCGCTGGATTTGGTGCTGCAAAACCCTTTAGAGCTGGGCGCACTCTTTGCCAGCATCATCGCTACCAACGCGGTGGTGCGCGACGGCGAGACCAACTGGCTCGAGGGCTTTCTACTGCTGGGAGTGTATGCCCTGCTGGCCTTGGCCTTCTTCTTCACCCCACGGTAATTTTATCTTCCTGGAGCAGTTTTCATAAATCTCGCACGGTATGAGATGCGACCTGTGCAGTGCAATTGACTTCTGGTCAGCTTTGTTCTCAACAGAACTTCATATTCTGGCATAAACTTTTCAGTAATCTTCCTGACAAAGCCTCTACCGCAGAGTGCTATGGTTCAAGAGTTAGACCTAGGAAGGAGAGACATGAAAAGTGTATTTGCACTCCTGATCGCGCTGGGCATGGGTTTGGCCCTGGCCCAGAAAGGCCCCATTACCATCGGCTCCAAGATTGATACCGAGGGCTCGGTATTGTGCGAGATGGTACGAACCGTGCTCGAGGGCAATGGCTTCAAGGTCAATGACCGCTGTAGCTTTGGCACCACCAACGTAGTGCGCAAAGCCCTAACCTCGGGCGAGATTGACCTCTACCCCGAATACACCGGAACCGCCGCCTATTTCCCCGAGTACAAGGATGTAAAGTTTGAGACCACCGACCCGGCCAAGCTCTACGCCAAGGTGCGTGAGGTCGAACTCAAAAATAATATTGTCTGGCTACAACCGGCCCCCGCCAACAACACCTGGGCTATCGCTGTGCCCAAAGCCCTGGCCGATAAGGAAGGGCTCAAGACCATCGCCGACCTTTCTAAGTATGTAAATGCAGGCAAACCCATCAAGCTCGCGGGCAGCCAGGAATTCTTTGACCGCGAGGATGCCTTCAAGGCTTTTTCCAAGGTCTACGGCTTTAATTTAAAGCCCGACCAGATGGTCGTTCTACCCGGCGGGAATACTACCCAGACCGAGCAAGCTGCGGCCAAGGGCACCAATGGGGTCAACGCGGCTATGGCTTACGGTACCGACGGCGGTATCGCGGCACTGGGCTTGGTGGCCCTCACCGACTCCAAGGGTGCGGTGGCGGTGTATCAACCGGCCATCACCGTGCGCAAAGCCGTATTCGATAAGTATCCCGAGCTAGCGAGTCTGATTGACCCAGTATTCAAGACCCTCAACGAGGCTACCCTTTCCAGCCTCAACGCCCAGGTTGCTGTAGATGGTAAAAACCCCAAGGATGTAGCCCAGGCCTATCTGAAATCCAAGGGTTTGCTCAAGTAGGGGAATATGGCCCCTACCCTCAACCCTCCCCCGCGCCAGGGGGAGGGCCACCGGTTTAGATGGAGACTCCAGCCCATCGCTTTACTGGCTGCTGGGTTGGGCCTGGTGGCCCTGCTGCTGCCCTGGCTCGAGGTCAAGTCCAGCCGCATCGCTGGAGGAACTTTCCAGGGCGTGTGGGGCTGGGGCTCGGTCTGGCCCTTGGGGTTGGCTCTTTTGTGGCTGTTGGTGGCCATTACAAAAGGCCGTTTGCAAGGGCTCTTGCTAGGCTTCAGCGTGCTGGCCTGGGGACTGCTGGCTGGACAGGAAGCCGCGCATTTCCTGCAAGGGCAGTCAGAAAGCGCCAGAGCCTCGCTAGCGGTGGGCTTCTGGCTTTCATTGTTGGCTTTCTACGTGGGCTTTTTCGCGGCCTATCGGCAGGGCGGGCTGGTCTCGCTGGTCTCGCTGCCCGTGGCCCTGGCAGTTCTAATTGTTCTTGGAGCATTTAATCAGCTCGGGCCAATCATGGAGCTTGCCTCCTGGCGTGACCAGTTTGTCGCGGAGTTGTGGCGACACTTGGCGCTGGCCCTGACAGCGGTAATTTTATCGGTTGTGGTGGGTCTGCCCCTGGGTGTGCTGGCGACTCGAGGAGCCGCTTTTGCTTGGATACTTCCAGTGACAGGGTTTTTGCAGACCATTCCCTCGCTGGCCCTCTTCGGGCTGCTGCTGCCGGTGCTGGCCACCCTCTCCCAAGGGGTACGGCTCGAGGTGGCCCTGGCGGTTCTGGGAGTCGGCTTGCTGGCAACGCGCCTGCTGTGGGCCGCCCAGGGCGGCCTGGCCCTGTTGGTAGCCCTGTCCCTGGGGCTGCTGGCCCTGATTTTGGGGGGAGTCTGGCTCTATGGCTTGCTCGGCCCCGACGGGTTGCACATCGCCCTCAATGCGCCCCTTTCGGAATCTGGGGTGCGGGGTATCGGGGCTGCCCCGGCGCTGCTGGCCCTCACCCTGTATGCCCTGCTGCCGGTGGTGCTCAACGTCTACACCGGGCTGCGGGGGGTTCCCGAGGCAGCTAAGGATGCCGGGCGGGGCATGGGGATGAGCCCCCGCCAGCTCTTCTGGCGGGTGGAGTTTCCCCTGGCTCTACCGCTGATACTCGAGGGTCTGCGGGGAGCTGCCTCCCTCACTATCGGCATCACCACCGTGGCTGCCCTGATCGGTGCGGGTGGGCTAGGCTTTTTCGTACTGCGCGGGGTGGAAAGTGGGGCTAACGACATGGTGCTGCTGGGAGCTATTCCGGTAATCGGGCTGGCCCTGGTCGTAGACACGGGGCTACGGCTGGCGGGCTTGGGCCTGCGCCGCAGACTGGGGATTGTATGACCGGACGACTGGAGCAAGCCCCCAGCGAGGTGGCCGAGCCTGGCGGGCAGTTCACTGCCATCCGCTTCGAGAATGTGGTCAAGCGCTATACCGACTTCGAGGCCCTGCGGGGGGTTAACCTGGAGGTCTCGAGGGGACAACTGGTCACGCTTTTAGGCCCTTCAGGCTGTGGCAAAACCACCCTCTTGCGCACCGTCAACCGCCTGATCGAACCCAGCCAGGGCACGGTGTACCTGAACGGGCAGGATGTGGAAAAGCTCGACCAGGTAGGGCTGCGCCGGGGCATCGGCTACGTGATTCAGAGCATCGGGCTGTTCCCCCACATGACGGTGCTGGAAAACACCCTGGTAGTGCCGCGTCTGCTGGGCTGGGACAGGGCCAAGCGCGGGGCCAGGGCTAGGGAAATGCTCGCGTTGGTGGGCCTCGAGCCCGCTACCTATGCCAGCCGCTACCCGCGCGAGCTTTCCGGTGGACAGGCCCAGCGCGTCGGGCTGGCTCGAGCTTTGTGCGCCGACCCACCGGTGCTGCTGATGGACGAGCCCTTCGGAGCAGTAGACCCGCCCACCCGCGAGCGCCTGCAAGACGAGTTCTTGCGGCTGCAAGGCGAGCTCAAGAAAACGGTGCTCTTCGTGACCCACGACTTAGAAGAAGCGGTCAAAATCTCCGACCGTATCTGTTTGATGAACATCGGTCAGGTCGAGCAGTACGATACCCCTGCGGAGTTGCTGGGCCGCCCCAAAACCGAGTTCGTGCGGAGCTTTTTGGGGCCTTCGCGGACACTGCTGCGACTCTCCAGAGTTCCCCTGGACGGGCTGGTGGAGCCGCTGGGGGTCAGGGTTCCTCCCTTCTCGGTGGCGCAAACTGCCATGGCCAGGGATGCCTTCTCGAGCCTCCTGGCGCATGGCGGGCGGGTGGTAGGGGTGCGCGACGAGCGCGGAAAGGTGGTGGGAATGGTGCGGCTGGAGAGCCTGCTACAAGCCGCTTCGGAGGACGAGTGACCAGGCCGCTAAAGGCAGGAGGTAAAATGCAAAGCGCTTGGGGGAAGCTGTGGCTTGTGGGGTTGTTGTGGGCGGGGTTGTTCGGACTGTTCGCCCAACAAGCTCTGTGGGGCCATATCCTGAGCGCACTTTTTCCCAGTGCTCAGACTCCCCTCTTCGACCGCGAAACCCTGCTCAGTCTGTCCCTGCAACACCTGGGCATCACGGTTGCGGCGGGCCTGCTGGTGATTTTGATTGGCCTACCCCTGGCGATTTTTGCTACCCGCCCCCTGGGGGCCGCGTTCAGGCCGCTGTTAGAGAGCAGTGTCGCCATCGGGCAGACCTTCCCACCGGTGGCCGTGCTGGTGCTGGCTCTGCCAATCTTCGGGTTTGGCTCTACGGGGGCGGTGCTGGCCTTGTTTTTGTACGGCCTGCTGCCGGTGGTGCGGGGGGGCCTGGAGGCTTTTTCCGCGCTGCCCGCCGACGTGCTGGAGGCGGCCAGCGGCATGGGCTACTCGCCGACTCAACGGCTGTGGCGGGTGGAGTTTCCCCTGGCCCTGCCGGTGCTGTTGGCTGGGATTCGGGCCAGCCTGGTGTTGATTCTGGCAACGGCCACGGTGGCTCCGCTGGTGGGCGGGGGTGGGTTGGGCACCCCGATTGTGGCAGGTCTGGCGGTAAGCAACCTGGGCTTCGTGACCGAGGGCGCGGTCTCGGTAGCTCTGCTGGCCCTGCTCACCGACTGGACGCTGACCCGGCTCGAGGCTGTGCTCACCCCCTGGCGAAGCTGAAACGCAGGGGCGGGGTGTCGGGAAACACAAGTGGAAGGCGTTATCCAGCGTATTTTAGGAAGATGAAGGCTTTCCAAAACCGTCAGGACGCAGGCAGGGTGCTGGCGGAAGCCCTAAAAAGCTACGCCGGGCAGAAGAATTTGTACGTACTCGGGCTGCCCAGGGGCGGGGTTCCGGTGGCGAAAGAGGTCGCCAGGGCTCTCCAAGCCCCCCTGGACGTGTTGGTGGTGCGCAAGCTGGGTGTGCCCGGCCACCTCGAGCTGGCGATGGGGGCGATTGCTTCGGGTGGCGGGCGGGTGCTGAACCAAGAGCTACTCCGCCGCTTGAGACTTTCTCCCAGCGATATCGAGCCTGTCGAGGAGCGCGAATGTCAGGAACTTTCGCGCCGCGAGCAGGTTTATCGGGGCCACCGCCCTTTCCCCGACCTGAAGGGCAAAACCGTAATTGTGGTGGACGACGGCCTGGCAACCGGGGCAACCATGAAAGCTGCTCTGGCGGCGGTGGAAAAGGGAAACCCGGCTCGAGTGGTGGTGGCCGTCCCGGTCGCACCGCCCGAGACCCTCGAGGAGATCAAATCCCTGGTAAACCAAGTGGTTTGTCCGCTGGTTCCCACCGATTTTGGGGCGGTGGGCGAGTGGTATCAGGACTTTCCGCAAACCTCCGACGAGGAGGTTTTGGCCGCCCTGGCCCAGTCAGACCACGGGCAGCAGCCTTAGCTCCGCTCCCCCCGCCCGCTGGCGCAGCTTTTCCACTTCCCTCTTGGCTCGGGGTGGGCCGAGCCAGGGAGTCCAGTAGGCCCGCATGGTCTGGAGCACCCGCTCAGTAGGAATGGTCTGGGCGGGCTGGTGCGGACAGTACAGCAAATCCAGGTTGGTCACGGGGCCGCCCATCGGATTAAGAGCATCAACCCCGGCCCTCGCCCCTTCGGGTGGGGGTGGCCCCCCCACCGGCTGTTCGTAGCGGATATCCACCTGGCGAAAGCCCAGGGCCGCAAAGGCCTGTCTACGGTGAAGGGGGTCGGAGCCGACGCGATGCTCGGCCTCGAGTTCTTCCTTGGTGAGCCGCTCGGGGGCCACCACGTCAATGAAGATTCCTTCCACCCTGCCCCCAGCAGCCTCGTCCAGCACGGCGAATCGAGCCTGGTGTAATTTGCGTGCTAGACCTTGTCCGCGAGCCGCCGGGGCGATGCCCATGAAGCTCGAGAACCCGGTATTGGGCTTTTTCATGTAGTGAAAGAAGGTTCCTCCCACCACCTCACGGCCTTGTTCGGCCACCACCAGGAAGTTGCTGCGCCCGCTCATGGGAAGGCCCAGCATGGCCCGGATTATGGTGGGCGGGATGAGCATATCCGACTCGAAATAAACCTGCCGTTGCAGCTTGCCAAAGGCCCCGATAGCAGGATCTAGGGGGTTGGTAACTTGGCGAACTTGGGTCATTTGAGGATGTGCTTTTGACAAAAAACCCTCCACCAGGCTCTAGCATTTGAACGTCTCCCGGCTCTCCGCCCCATCCTCGAGGTCTTGGAGTTGCAAGTTGAGCGCGTCCACCGACTGCTGAATCTCCAGGGTCGAGAGCACCAGCGAGACCATCATCAGCACCAGGCTGGCCACGAAAATCCAGGTTCCCAAAGCCGTCCAGCCCTCGAAAAGGGTCAGGATAGAGGCCACACAAAACAGAAAGCTCAGCACCCCGTAGAGTTGCATGTTCTTGATCAGGTTGATGCGGCGGCGCAGACTAGCAATCTGCCCCAGCAGTCCGGTATCTGGGCGGGTTTTGTACTGGTCGTAAAGGCTACGCACCCGGCTGGCCAGCGAAAGGTAGCGGTTGGTATAGGCCAGCATCAACAAAGAAATCGCTGGAAACAGCACGGCGGGGGTGGTCAGGTTGAGTTCCATAAAGGCGGTCTCAGGTCGCAAGTCCCAGGTCAAAACAATGCCCTTGACCTGGGACTTGCGACAGGTTTCTCTCACGGCTGAAACACCACCTTAGCTCCCTTTTTGCTCGAGGCCGCCCGCAGGGCCTCGGGCCAGGCTTCCAGGGAGAATTTTTGCGCCACCAGGGCCTCTAAGCCCTCGGCTTCAGGCAACATTTTGACGGTCTGGGCGAAGTTGTCCCAGCTATAGCAGTAGCTGCCAAAGAGCTGCACCTCGCGGAACCAGTAGGGCGAGAAGTCGTGCAGAGCCACCCCAGGGGCTCCCAGCAGCAGCACCCGCCCGCCTTCGCGCACAGCCCAACTGGCCTCCTGCAAACCCGTTGGCGAGCCGGAAGCCTCGACCACGGCCTCGAAACCCCCACGCCAGGCCGTGGCTCCCAAAATGCCCCGATAGCGCCGGGCTCCCGAGGCTTGCTGGGCCGCCTGGGTGGAGGGGTGGATGCGGTCTGCACCCAGCATTCTGGCCAGGTCAGCCTGTTTGGTGCGGCGGGCTACTACGTGCAGCACCCCGTCATAGCCCATCACCCGCAGTGCCTTCACCGTTACCAGGCCGATGGTTCCAGCCCCAATCACCAAAAGCTCCTTGGGCCAGTCTTTAGCTAAAGAGGTCTGGAGGCCATGCACCGCCACTGCCATCGGTTCGGTAAGCACCGCCCGCTCGTCGGGAACGCTTTCGGGAACCGGGAAGATGCGCTCGCGGTGGGCCACCACGCGCTGCGACCAGCCACCGGGAAAGTCGGCGCAGAAGCCAATCAGACCGGCAGCGAAATTCCCTTCGGCCACGTTTTGGCACAGATGGTCGTCACCCCTGGCACAAGCCGGACAATCCGGCAGGCCCCGCTCGAGACAGGCCAGTACCGGGTTGACCACCACCCGCACCCCGCTCAGCTCGGCCAATATTTCGTGGCCCAGCACCGCTGGAAAAGAAAACATGGGCGAGAGCGCGGGCGAGTTTTTGCCATACAGCAAAGCCAAATCCGAGCCGCAGATGCCGCTCAGCCGCACCTTGAGCCGCTCGAAGCCGCTCAGCCGCTCGGGCTCGAGCAGATTTACCAGGCGCAGCGGCAAGGCCCTGGCCGGATAGCGCTTACCCAGTAGCTTGGCCGCAACATAGCGGGGGATCGAAGGACGAAACTGCAGGGCCCGCATGAGGGTTTGGGTGCCCCAGGAAGACTGAGCCAGGGCCGGAGCTGGGGCAGCGACGGTACGAAACATCTGCTCTATTTTGAGGGCAAATGGGGTTTGGGAAAAGATGAGGATAGCCCAATTGAGGCCAAAAGCTGCCCAAAAGTGCGTGGGAGACGCTCAAGAAGCCAGACCCGGGGCAATCGCAGTAAACTCAGGAGCAGTGGACGACTGGCAAAGCTACCGCATCGGCGAGCCCTTACGCCTGGAGTTCTGGAAATATCCAGAGCAGCGGCTGCACTACTGGTGGGAGGCCCAAGTAACCGAGGTTCGGGATTCTGCCGTGCTGGTACACATGCCGCTGGGATTTGAGTTTCACCACGAAAGCAAGGGCAAAGTAGTCCGGGTCGAGCATCAGGCCCAGGTGGCTTTTTTCGCCGGGCGCTGGTACTCCGGTGGCCCCGACCTGGATGCCCAGGGCAAGGTGCTGGAGTATTACTGGAACATCCAAACCCCAGCGCACTTCGAGCCGGAGCGCATCTGGCAGTACGACCTCGAGCTAGACGTGCGCTGCAAGGCCGACCACATATGTCAGGTAATAGACCAGGAGGAGTTCGCGGTGAAAGTGGGGCTATATCCACCGCAGTGGGTGCAAGCCGCCACTCGAGCGGTGGAGGAGGTTCAGCTTCACATGAAGGAAGGGCGCTGGCCGGTATTGCCCAAAGGCGAAGAGGGGGCATGGCTCGAGCGGATTTGATTACCCCAGACGCAGCCGCTGGCATTTCCAATCTCGAGCGGTTTTGACGATTCTTCAAATGTACCCTCCACCCTTTAGCTCTGGATACAGATTGAGGAGCGTGAAAATGAGCATACGAGCGGTTGTGTTTGATATCGGTGGGGTACTGGAAATGAACCCCCGAACCGGCTGGGCCCAAAAGTGGGAACAGCAACTCGGCCTGCCACCCAGCGAACTCAGTCAGCGGCTGGAAAGCGTGTGGAGGGGCGGCAGCATCGGCTGCATTTCCGAAGAAGAGGTACATCTGCACATCGAGAATCTGATGGGGGTGAGCCCAGCGACAGTACAAGCCCTGATGGATGACCTCTGGATCGAGTACCTGGGAAGGCCCAACCTCGAGCTGATGGAATACTTTCGCAGCCTGCGCCCGCCTTACCAGACCGCCATCCTCAGCAACAGTTTTGTGGGGGCACGGGAAAGAGAACAGGCCCTGTATGGCTTTGAGGATATGTGCGATTTTATCGTGTATTCGCACGAAGTAGGCCTGTCCAAGCCCGACCCCGGCATCTATGCCCTGACCTGCCAATGGCTGGACTCAAAGCCGGCTGAGGTGGTTTTTCTGGATGATTTACAAACCAACATAGATGCTGCTCGAGCCTTTGGCCTCGAGGGAATCCTTTTCCAGGACAATGCCCAGGCCATAGCGGCGCTCGAAGCCTGCCTGGGCGTAGGATAGAGAGGATTTCACCCATGAGCCGAGCTTTTGTCAAAGACGATGCCACCACCGAGCAGGTGCTGGTTCCCCCCAGAGCACACCTTCCCCCAGGTATCCCCAACTACGTGACCCCACGCGGGCTGGCCCTGCTGGGGGCCGAACTTGCCGAGCTGAAGCACACCCTGAGCCAACTCGAGACCGACCCCGCCGCCACCTCCAAGCTGGCCTCGCTCAGTGAGCAAATTGCCGACCTCGATTACCGTATCGCCAACGCTAAGCTCATCACCCTCGCCCATATATCCCCCGACCAAGTGGGGTTTGGAGCTACGGTAACGGTGGAAACACTTGGCAAATCCGCAGCCCAACGCCGGTTTAGCCTCGTGGGGGTAGATGAAGCCTCGGCGGCAGAGGGCCGCGTAGCCTTCACCGCACCCATTGCCCAAGCCCTGATGGGGCACAAAGTCGGCCAAACGGTGCAGCTACAAGTTGGGGCCACCCAGACCCTGAAAATTATCTCCATTGACTACGAAACCTAATCCAGTCTTGGCGAAACACCCCGCGGCAGCAGATTTTAATGCCCCTGAGAGGCGAAATTGTTCAGTTTTCGGCTGAGAATGCCAGGGCTTGTTCTACCATTCAGGGTAGGGAGAAGCTGTGAATCCAAAAATTACTGTATTCACCCCCAGTTACAACCGAGCCAAGCTGCTACCACGCACCTACGAGAGCCTGTGCCGTCAGACCCTCCAGGACTTCGAGTGGCTGATCGTAGATGACGGCTCGAGCGACGACACCAAAACCGTAGTGGAGAGCTGGAAAGAGGCTCCCTTCCCCATTCGCTATATCTACAAAAGCAACGGCGGCAAGCACACTGCTATCAACCGGGGGGTGCAAGAAGCCAGGGGCGAATACTTTGTCATTCTCGACAGCGACGACTGGCTAACAGACTCCACCTTGGAGCGCATGATGGCAGTCTGGGAGGGCATCTCCGACCAGGCTCGCTTTTCCGAGGTGGTGGGCCTATTCGCCTACCAGAACGGCGATATTGTGGGCAACCGCTTCCCCAAAGATATGCTGGATTCCGACCCTGCCGAAATACAAGCGGTATACAAGGTTTGGGGCGATAAGTTTGGCTGTCATCGCACGGCAGTGCTGCGGGAGTTTCCCTTCCCCGAAGACCTGGGCAAGTTTGTCACCGAGAATCTGGTCTGGTATCGCATCGCTCGGCGCTACAGCACCCGTTTTGTCAACGAGGTCTGGGCCTACAAGGAATATCAGCCCGGCGGCCTCACCGCCAACTTTCTCAAGATTCGCCTCAACTCCTCCCCGGCTACGTTGGCCTATTACAGCGAGGCCGTGGCCCTGTCGCTGGAAAAGGGCTACCCACTAGGGCCAGTACTGCGCAACAGCATCAACTACGTGCGCTTCGCCTTGCACGCCAAAAAACCCTTCAGTGAGCAAATGCAGCAGTTTACCGCCAGGGCTTTCTGGTGGCTGGGACTGCTCCCGGGTGCGGCCTTGTACCTCAACGACCTGGGCAAAACCGACCAGGGTAAAGTGCCCAAGAAAGTTACCTGATATGCCAGGAATTTTTACCATCTCGCTCGACTTCGAGCTGTACTGGGGGGTGCGCGACAAGCTGAGCCTGGGGGAATACGGTGCGAACGTGCTGGGCGCACACCAGGCGGTGCCGGAGTTATTGCGGCTGTTCGGCGAACAGGGGGTACACGCCACCTGGGCCACGGTAGGGTTTTTGTTCTTCGAGAATAAAGAATCCTTGCTCCAAGCCCTACCCGGCCCAAAACCAGGCTATGCCAATCCCAAGCTGTCGCCCTACTCGGTGCTGCCGAGCCTCCTCGAGGGCGACCCCCACTTCTTCGCACCAGGGCTGGTAGAGCAGATTCTAGTCGCCCCAGGTCAGGAGCTGGCCAGCCATACCTTTTGCCACTATTACGCCCTCGAGGCCGGTCAGACCGCCGGGCAGTTTCAGGCCGACTTGCAGGCCGCCCAGGCTGTGTCGCAAAAGCGCTTTGGCAAGCCATTAAAAAGCCTGGTATTCCCACGCAACCAGGCCAACCACCTCCAAGTCGTCTGTGAGACCGGCTTCACGGCCTATCGGGGCAACGAGCAGGGCTGGTTTTACGGAGCCTATACCGAGGAACAGCAAACTCCACTGCGGCGAGCCTTGCGGCTAGCAGACAACTATCTCAACCTCTCCGGCCACCACACCTACCCCAGGCCGGGTATCCAAGACGGATTGGTCAACATCCCCTCGAGCCGCTTCCTGCGGCCTTATAGCCCGCGTCTGGCCCCCTTGGAGCCCCTGCGCCTGGCCCGCATCGTCCGCTCGATGGAACACGCCGCTAGGGCCAACGAGGTCTATCACCTGTGGTGGCATCCCGAAAACTTCGGGGTGAATATTCAGCAGAATCTGGACTTTTTGCGGCGGGTGCTCGAGCACTTCAAAAGCCTGCAAGCCCAGCAGGGAATGCAGAGCCTGAACATGGGCGAAATTGCTGCGCTGGCCCAGGAATAAACCACGGACACGCGAAAGGGCGGGGCTCAAGGCAAATAGCCCGCATTCTGCCAACCCCACTCAAAATAGGCTTCAAAGCTGCGATGCCAGGGCACTTGCAGACCGGTCAGCTCGAGCTTTCCCAAACCTAAAACCGGGGTGGGTTCTTCTTGCAGGCGCTTTAGTACGTAGCGGGCCGCTTCGTTGGTGAGGGGTTCGGGGAAGCGCGCACGCACCCAGGGACGGCCAATCTCGCCCCACAAGTATTCAAACCAGGCTCTGGCCAGCACTTCGGTACGCCGGATAGGATCGCCCAAGAACAAGCCCCCTTGGGCCAACGCGGTTCCGATGTTGTTGGAGGGCGTGCCCCAGGCCGAATAGGAAGCCAGTTGGGAAAATTGCTTGGTCCCCAGCAGATATTTCATCAGGGGTGTATCGCCCCGGTTGACTCGAGCGATATCGGCAATAGCCACACGCCCCTCGCGCAAACCCCGCAGAATCGTCAACAGGCCCTGGCGCGGGTCGGGGCCGGTGTAGGCCACCAATACCAAGTCGGGCTTGCTCTCGACTTGCTGGGCTGCGGCGGATTTCAGGATGCGGGCGATACTCTCTTGCAAGGGTATTCCGTCGTAGCGCACCACCTGCCGGGCCGCCTGGGGGTTGTCGTAGAGCACCTTGACCCGCAGCCCCGGATGCAGGGCCCGCAGCAGCAAGACTTGTCCAACCTCGTCGGCTCCAGGCCGGGTGAATACGCTCAGGGTAGCGGCCTCGGCAATGGCTGGAGAGCCCGGCAACGCGTCGTCCCAGGCAACTTCCACGTAGTCGAAGCCGCTATCCGGCGTGAGCGAGCGCAGCACCTCGAGGTTTCGGGCACGGTTTTTGGAATCGGGGGCTCTGGGGATTACCCCAAAAGCCAATACGCGGCCTCCAGTGCGGGCTTTCCAGGCCAGGGCTGGAGCCATACGGCCCTGTGCCTCCGCTACTGAAATATCGGAGTTGCGGCTTTGCACCAATCCGCCATATATCAGTGCATCCAGGCTTACCACCAGGGTGCTGCCGGAGTTTTGCGAGAGCCACTCGGCCAGTTGGCTGGGGTCGGCCCCGCTCTGACCCTTATAAAGCTCAGCAGGTGGGCAGATTACCAGGTTCCAGGTGCAGGGGAGCCAGTTGGGTGGGCGGTTATCGAGGGGAATATACAGTGTCAGGCCGCTTTGGGCTGTGGTCAGGCCACATAAGGCCACTGCCAGAACGAGAAGCGTGCGCATCTGTTTCGCAGTCTAGGCAAGGCTTTGATGAGAAAATGTTAGCCAAACCCAGGGAAGACTGCCCGCCGATTTTCCCTCGCACACATCTTTTTCTAACAACGAAATTGTGTCGTTCCAGACAAGATTTCTCCTACTTGAAACGCTGCTATGTGGAGGGGCTGGGCTCTGCTCAATGCCCATTTCACACATTTGTACCCATGTTAACAAGCTACACTCCAGGGGTGGAGTTGGATCGCCAAGCTCAGTTCGAGGCCGAGGCCTTATCACGTCGGGTGTTGCTGCACGATTTATTGCGCCGCCTGCGGGGGGAGCCCAATGCCCTGCTGCCTTTTGCCGCAGTCAACGAGCTTCGCCCCAAGGGAGAGCATTACAAGGGGCTAAAAACCATTGAGGTGGACAAGATTGTGGGCTCAGTAGACCGTTACGACGACTTCGATGCGGGCTTTTTACCCAAGGAGCCCTACACCATCGAGCGCTGGACACGGCTACGCTCAGCCCAACTCGAGGGCACCGAGTTTCCTCCCATCGAGGTCTACCAAGTGGGGGATGTCTACTTCGTCAAAGACGGCAACCACCGTGTAGCCCTGGCAAAAGTTCAGGGGCAACACTACATCGAAGCCTACGTCATCGAGCTGAACGTGCCCGTAGACCTAGACCCCGGTGACACCCTCAAGGACGTGATTTTGAAGGGTGAGTACGTGCGCTTCCTGGAGCAAACCCACCTCGACCAACTGCGTCCCGACCACGCCCCAATCCTGTTTTCCAAGGCCGGGCGCTACGACGTGCTGCTCGAGCATATCCGTACCCACCAATACTTCATGGGCCTCAACGAAAAGCGCCACGTGACCTGGGAAGAGGCCGCTGCCGACTGGTACAACCACCTCTACGCCCCCACCATGAGCGAAATCCGCGAAAACGGCATTCTCAACGATTTCCCTGGCCGCACCGAGGCCGACTTGTACCTGTGGATTTCCGACCACCGCTATTACCTCTCGCAAGCCATCGGACACGACGTAGGGCCAGAAGAAGCCACCATATCCATCCAGCGCACCGTTCACAAGGGGCCAATGCTGCGCACCCTCGAGTGGGTCAGCAGGTTTTTCCAGCGCCGCAGCCCCCAAATGGGCTGAAGCCAAAGCGCACGCGGCCATGCCGCGCCTGGAAAGCCACCAGTCAATGAACACTATTCCTAAGCTGCCATCTGGTCAAACTCTATGAAGACCGCGATAGAGCTTTGGGATGAGGATATCGCAGTCTTCATTGACGTTGGCTCCCCTCCGGAAGCCACCTGTTCAATCCAGAACATGGTTTTTCAAATGCCCATCGGTCAAAATATTATGAAGACCGCTCTAAATCCTACTGGTCTTGCGAAGCTTCTAGCCTCACTCGGCTAAAGGGAAAACGCCCCTGTTCGGTGAAAGCCGGGCCACCCGCGCTACGGATGAAGACTACGCTCAGATAGGCCACCACCGCCCCCATTACGAAGCGGTAGGCATCGCTGTCGTGTAAACCAGCTCCTGCCAGTACCCCGGCAAACGCCAGCATGAAGGCACAGCAAGCCCAAAACAGTCCACGCCGCACCTCCGGTACAAAGCGCCGCCCAGCCTCGTGCAGCTTGCCCAGGTACAAAGAGAGCCCCATCAGGGCGAGCCCCCACGCCAACACCGCCAAAAACACTGTCTCCATGCTTTCACCTGTACAGGAACCCATCCTGAGCTGAAAATAATGTTATCTGCCTAACATGAGCCAAGCCTGGAAAAATAACCATGAGAGACCAACATTAAGGCTTTCCTAAGATATAGAAAAAGGTAAGCGCCAAAACAGCGATTCTTAGCGAGGAAACCGCCTTTTGACCCCCCTTTTGCAGGGGCCAAAACCCCAGAAAGCGCGATAGACTGGGCTCATGCCCACCGTGAGCCTCGAGAACACCCATCTGCGCCTGGAAATCAACCCCGAGGTAGGAGCCAGCCCCTTGGCCTTTGAGGCTAACCTGGGCAGAAGCTGGGTTCCCATTATGCGGCCCACCCTCAGGCCACTCCCAGAAAAATCCAGCCCCTACAGCAGTTACACCCTAGCCCCTTACTCCAACCGTATCCGCCAAGCCAAGTTCGTGTTTGAGGGCCAAGAATACTCGCTGCAACCGCATAAACCCGAGGGCAACGTAGTCGCGGGCATCACCATTCACGGAGATGTCCGTAACCGCCCCTGGCGGGTGGAAAAAACCGACGAGCGGCTGATTGGCTACTTCGACTCGAGGGACTTTGCCGATATCAACTGGCCCTGGCCCTTCAAGATGCGCCAAATCTACCGCCTGGAAGGGGCAGCTTTGCTGATGGGGCTCGAGCTGACCAACACCTCCGATAACGAAATGCCCGCCGGGTTCGGTATCCACCCCTACTTCATGCGCACACTGCCAGGCTCCAGCGACGGGATGCTGCAATTCGCTGCCAAAGGCTACTACCTCCCCGACGAAACCCTGATTCCCACCGAGGGCATGAAGCCCATTCCTGCCGAGCTGGATTTCAGCCGCCCGCGCTCGCCGGGCAGCCAGCACATTGACACGGTTTTCGGCGGCTGGGAAGGCAAAGCTACGCTCTCTTGGCCGGGTTCCAACCTGCAAATGATCCTCGAGGCCGACCCGGTATTCTCGCATTTCGTGGTGTTCACCGCCCCGGACGGAACCCTGGCTTTGGAGCCCGTTTCCAACGCCACCGACGGCTTCAACCTGATGGCCAAGGGTATTCGGGGAACCGGGGTGCGAATTCTCGAGCCCGGCGGAAGCCTGAGGGGAACCATCCGAATTGCTATCGAAAGCGTTTGATACCCGAGGGCGGAGTCGCGCACAGCGCGATACGGGCTCTGCCGCTAACCTGGCCTGCCGCCGTCACCTCACCCTCGGACTCTTAGCGTTTACCTTCCTCGATCAACTCAAATCCGCCCACAGAACCACCCCCTATAAACTTCGACGGCACCTCATCTCCGGCAAGCTCGTTCTCAATCCTGCTGACCTGGAGCACTTCCTTACCGCTGCGTAACTTCAGTATTTTAGAAACTACGTCCTGGATTGAACCGTTGGCGCTGCTTGGAGCGCCAACGTCAATGAAGACGGCGATAACAAAAACCCCTCCCGCATCGGGAGGGGTTGGGCCTCGAGGGCAACCCTACTTTTAGGGCTTGGTCGGGGTGCTGCCTCCTGCCGGAGCGGTTTGGTTCTGGGCAGGCGTGGTGCTCGAGCCGGAGGGGGCCGGAGTAGTGGGGGTGGTCGTCCCAGAGCCTGGTTTGGCTGGGGTGCTATTCGGCGTTTGTGGGGTGGCGGGCTTGGGTGGGGTCAGGGTTTTGAGCACCTGGGTGAGGTTGTTTTCCACCTTGGCATTCTTACGCAGGTCGGCTACCCATTTCTTGGCGGCATCACTGCGCTTCTGGGCCAGGGCCTGCTGCACCACCTGGTCTTTGACCGTATCAAAAGGCTTGAGCACCTCGGCTACCCGGTTGTTGACGATGAGCACCTGATAACTGCCGTCATCGAGCTTCACCACGTCGCTAACCTCGCCCAGTGGGCCTTTGGGGAAAGAAGCCTTGGTGAGGAAAACCAAGCGATTGGGAATCGGCGGCATGGAGCCAGGGTTAACCGTGCCAAAGTCTTGTACTGTGCCGCCATTGGCCTTGGCCAGCGCGTCGAGGCTACCTCCCTTGAGGGCTGCGGCCTGGAAGGCATCGGCCTTGGCCTTATCTTCCTTCTTGAAGTTCACGGCCTGCACCTTGGCCGAAGCCGGGATAGTGAAGGCGGTGGGGTTTTTATCGTAGAACTGTTTGGCCTCGCTGTCCGAAACGATGATGTCCTTGGTCTGCCAGAGCTGGGCCTGGTTGGCAATATCGGATTTGCTGCCAAAGAAGGGCTGACCCATCTTTTGCGCGGCATCCACCACCACCTGACGGGTGACGAGCTGCTCTACTGTCTGGGGCATGAAGAACTGCACGGCCAGGTCGCCCAGACCCTGCTGCAAGAGTTGTGGAACCTGCTGGTTGGAAAAGACCTGCTGGGTGACCTCGGAGAGATAAATCGGGCTGTCGCCGACCTTGGCGATTACCGGGTCAGTAAACTTGTAGGTCGAGTCGGGGCTGAACTTGACCTGGGTATTTTTGCGCAAATCGTTGATATAGGCCTCGAGCGCCCCCTGGCCTTTAATCTTCTGGGCATCGCTCTTGACGCGGTCTTTGACATCCTCGAACTTAGTGTCGCTGGCAGGCAACACCTTTTCCACCTTCACGATGTAGTAGCGCCCACCAGCTTCGATGGGCGGGGTAATTTCACCGGCTTTGAGCTTGAATACCGCATCGGCTACAGCATTGGGGAACACGATACGGGTGACGGGGCCGGGGTCGGTCTTGCCCACCAAAGCCCCCAGTGCCCCGCCCTGGTCGGCGTTCAGTTTGGAATTCTTTTTAGCCAGGTCGGCGAAATCGGCTCCACCTTTGGCTTGATTGTAAAGATCAGTTGCCAGTTTTTTATCATCCAAAACGATCTGGCGAGCCTGCACCCGGTCTTCGGTTTTGTATTGGCTTTTGTAAAGCTGGAAGTAGAGCTGCTGCTCGGCATCGGTGGGTTGAGTCTTGCTCTGGATGTCCTGAATGCGTTTGTTCAGGCGAATCTGGTTACGCAGTTCGTCGCGCAGTTGGCTGTCGGTATAGCCCACTTGGGTCAGAAACTGATCGTATTTTTTGGTGTCGGTGAGGCCAAACTGGGTTTTGATAGCATCGAGTTGCTTGTTCAGCTCGCCACCCGAAACCCCCATGCTCGAGGCATCTTGCAAGGCCGCGGTCGAAAGCACCACGTTCTCCCCGAAGTTGACCAAGGCCAGGTTTCTGAGCAGACCGCTGGGGTTGGTGCTCAATATGGGGTCGCGCTGCTCCCGGCGGGCCAGGTCTAGCTCATAAACTGGGCGACCATTGACGGTGAACTCGGTCTTGCCCTGGGTTTGCGACTGGCCTCGAGGCGTAAAGAGCAGAACCGAGCCAACAACAAAGGCCAGCGCGAGAATTCCAAAAACGATGGTGATGACTCTTCTGTTGATGCCAAACACTTGACTGCCTCCTATGGTGGTGCTACCCTCGTCTGTGTTTTATTCCCACGCGCCCGTAGCTCAGTGGATAGAGCGTTCGCCTCCGGAGCGAAAGGCCACAGGTTCGAGTCCTGTCGGGCGCGCCATCTTCAGCTAAAGTTGCACTCACACCGGTATGGGATTGTAGCATACCGGGCTCTTTTTATTTAGCAAGATATATGAGAGGGCAGGGCTGCTCATCAACGACCTCGAGCCTGCACCAACAGTGCGTCCAAGACAATATTTGGGAACCAATCTCGTCTCCCATTTTTACATCGCGCCAAGTCAAGTGGACAGCGCTCTTATCGCGGCCTTTATTGACATTGGCACTCCATGGCGGTTTCCGCTATTTTTGTCGCCAGAGTAGTGGCAAAAAGTAGCTGGGTACGGTCTTTCTATCGCGGTTCTCGGATTTTTACCACCCTGAGCCGCCCATATAAGCCTCATCCACACAAAAACCTTGAGAGGGATGAACGCTTATTCAGGAAACTTTTTCTAGAGGTAAAACACCCCGGTGATGTTGGATTTTTGCTCGAGTTCGACCACCAAGGGCTTGTGAACTTCTATTTCCAAGCCCGCACGGGCCAGTGGAGCACTCATCTCGAGTTCGGCAGCCAACACCAAATAGTCAAGCTGGCTCAGACTCCAAGTCAGAACCCTGCGCTCTTTGGCAAGCTCCAAGGCTTCGCGGGTGTATTGACCGGTGGCCGAAACCACCACCCCCCGCTGACCAGGAACCAAAGCCTCGAGTAAATCTTCGATAGTTGGTTTATCCACAGCTTCCTCGAGCTGGATATAAAAAGCATAGACTGCGCCGGAAGGCGAGCGGGCCAGCACCTGAACCTCGGCAAGGGTTTCGTGCAAAGAAGCCAACCAACCCGGACAGCGGTTGAAAAGTGCGGCGATATAGCGAGCCAAGCTGCGCTTTTGTGGGGTTATAGGTTTCACAGTAAAACTCCGGTACGTTCATACTATGCCATTGCTCCCCCATTAAGCCACCCACAGTTAACCCATTCCTCAGACCGCCCTCAAGCTTTAAGGCTTGGCAGACCACCTAAACCCTGTTGGGCACATTGTAGTGTTGATTTTCACAGGGCTGTGGATAACTCTGTGCATAAGTCACCCCCATCTGTGGATAACTCTGTGGATAAACTCGGGCTGAAATACTAACATCCCTTGGAGGTGGGGCTTTGAACCCCCAAGATGTGAAACCTCTAAGGCCATGAAACCCTGCACCTGCGCTGAGGGCTGGATCCGGTCAAACGGTGTTGTGGCACGTTTGCTCGAGAGGGATTGCCATACAATCGCGCTCATGATTCTTCGAGACCGTCCTCTTGTGGAGGCTTTGCTGCTGGACAGCCGCTCCCCCACCGAATATGCCTCGGGCCACCTCGAGGGAGCGCTCAACGTAGACCTCTCCGGGTATCGAGGCCGCTTGCGCAGTGCTGAGGAACTGGACCTGCTCGAGCAAGCCCTGGCCGATCTCAACGGCAGAATCGGGGCCAGTCCAGATCGCGCGGTGGTGGTTTACGATAGCGGTCTGAGCACCCGGCTGAGCAAAACCGCTTTCATGCTGGCGCTGGGGGGCCTCGAGGTTCATCTGTGGCCCCAGGGCTGGGAGCCTCAAGCCACCCTGCAAACCCCCACCCAGCCCGTCCCCACCCAGCCTTGGGCCAAGCTGAACCGAGATATTTTGCTCACTGCCGACGAGGTATTGACACAAAACATCCTCCTCGACGTGCGGGAGCCCCATGAATACATCTCGGGACATATCCCAGGGGCCAAAAACATCCCCCTGGGGGCACTGGGTAACGGCAACGCCCCACAACTGGGCCTGGAGCCGGGTCAGGAAGTGGGGATACACTGCCGCAGCGGAGCCCGCAGCGCTACTGCTTTCTGGTTGCTGCGCGAGCAGGGTATCAAGGCCCGCAACTATCTGGGCAGTATGCTCGAGTGGGAGACCGAGGGCGACCTACCTATCGAGCGCTAAATTTGATAGTCCGGCTGGATATTCTTTGCTGGGGGTTGATTAAAAAGGGTCTGTATCTCGTCGAGTTTTCTGATCAGCATTTCCAAACGTTGTTTCCGAGCGGAATCGAGCAAGGAACCCATCCTTGAGAGAGTTTTTTCTTCAGCCACCCACTGTCTGAAGGTCTCGAGCAGGCTTGTTTCGTCCTCCACGTTCAAACCTCCACCCTCACCCTAGGCGTGGGCTGCCCCGTCACCAGCCAGACGCTGGCGAGAATTATCCCAAACCCCAGTAGCGAACCCAAGGTGAGCGGTTCTGCCAGCAAGAACACTCCCCACAGAATGCCAAAAGCTGGGGAGAGATACGTCACGGTGGTGGCTTTGGTAGGGCCAGCACTAACGATCAGGTAGAAATAAAGCAGGTACGCCAACGCTGTCGAGAACAGCGCCAAACCCAAAACACACAGCACCACCAACCCGCTCGGAGGCGTGGTGGGCAGGGCGAACGGCACTACTGGAGCGATTAAAGTTGCGGCGAATAGCTGGCTGTATAGGGCCAGAGCCAGCGGCGGAACACCTTTCGCCGCAACCTTGGTGTAAACCGCCGCGAAGCCGTAAGAAACCGTCGCCAACAGTGATGCACCGATGGATAGAAGAACAACCGGGGTTAGGGGAACTGGCCCCAGGCCGACTAAAACAGCCACCCCGACCAATCCCAGCAGCAAGCCCAAAGCCTTGCGCGGGGTGATGGTCTCCCCGAGCCAGAAAGCCGCTACCAGCGCACCAAACAGCGGGGTCGCGGCATTGAGGGTCGCTGCCAATGAAGCCGTGAGATGCAGTTCGGCGGTAGAGATAAGGAAAAAGGGAACCGCCGAGTTGAACAGGCCGATGACCAGAAAGGTTTTCCAACGCGAACGTAGTTCCGGCAAATGGCGCGACAGGGACGCATAAATCAAGAGGGCGATTCCCGCGATCAGGACGCGCAGTTCGACCAGCATTACCGGCCCCAGCGCGGGTGCAGCAACCCGGATGAAGAGAAACGAGCCACCCCAGAGAGCCGAGAGAACCAGCAAAGCGGTGAATTGTTTAGATGTCATGGGCAAACCTCCAAGACCTCGGTCATTGATTCATGGTGCCGGGTTGGGTATCAAATGTAGCTGTGTTTAAACCGCTGGTTCCACTGGATGCCCGGCTTCCTGCTCGAGCAGGCGCTTTTTGCGCTCTACACCCCAGCGATAACCGGTCAGCTTTCCACTGCTGCCGACCACCCGGTGACAGGGCACCACCAGCGAGACCGGGTTGGCTCCGCAGGCCCGTGCTACCGCACGAACCGCCTTGGGCTCGCCCAGGGCCAGGGCTACTTCACCGTAGGTACGGGTCTGGCCCGGCGGAATTCGCCGCAGCACCTCCCATACCCGCAGTTGAAAAGCCGTACCGCGCAGGTCGAGCGGGAGGTCGGGTTGCCAGGATAGCCCAGAAAACCCCTCGAGTACTGGCTTCACATACTCGGCCAAGGCTCCTCGTTCTAGCTCGGCCTGGGCGAACTCCTCGCGCAGCAGAGCCGTGAGCCCGGCCTCGCTATCGCCAACCAAAATCGAGCAAATACCCCGCTCGGTCACGCCAATCAGTAGCTTTCCCACCAGGCTATCGGCAAAGGCATAGCGAATCTTCATGCCTCTACCTCCTCGGCGGTAGGCCGCCGGACTCATCCCCAGCCGGGCAGCGGCATTGCTATATAGGGTCGAACTCGAGCCATAACCCGCGTCATAGATTGCCTGGGTGACACCCCTGCCCTCCCGCAGGCCGCTCTTGAGGCGCTCGAGGCGCTGGGCCGCAACATATTGTTTGGGGCTCAGGCCGGTTTCTCGCTTGAACAGGCGTTGCAGATGATACCGGCTCATCCCGATGGCTTGCGAAAGCTCACTCAAGGACGGGGCGGGTTCACGGGTCTCGAGCAGTTCCCGCACCTTAGCGACCACTTTCTGCTGGGTGGGGAGTTCCCTCGGCTGGCAGCGCTTACAGGCCCGAAACCCGGCGGCTTCGGCAGCCTCTGGGGTGTCGAAAAAGCGGATGTTCTCGCGTTTGGGGCTTCTGGCTGGGCAACCCACTCGGCAATAAATCCCGGTGCTACGCACCCCAACATAGAAGGTTCCAATGGCGCTCAGGTCACGCTCTTGCCAGGCTTGGAAACGCTCGGCCTCGGTGCTGAAAGGTGTGGTCTTCATGGCTCAAAGGTAGCTCATATCGGGAGCAATGGCTATGCAATTCTTGCGCTCAAAACCCCTCCTGAATCGCTGTAGATTGCCGATTTCTCATCCGGTTTATCCAAAGCCGCAGCCAAAAATGAGTCGGGTGTGATTTGAAATACATTACATGATATGTCTAAGTGTATCATCAGACAAAATAAATTTGCAGGATAAAACGCAAGGTTTTAGTTTAGAGCAATTCCGTGTAAGTCTAGGGATATGTCTAAATACGTTATCCAGGCTGCATACAAGACCCTTCAAATCCTGTTGGTTTTTGGAGAACCCCCCCACCGTTTCACCCTCTCACAGATCGCTACTTGTGCTCGCATGGAAAAAGGCCAAGCCTATCGTTCGCTAAAAACCCTCGAGGAAGCTGGTTTCGTGCGCCTCGAGGAAGATCAGCGCTACGTGTTGACCCCGGTTATCCATACCTTGGGGCTGACAGCCTATAACAGCTCAGATTCCTCGCTGGTCAAACTGGCGGATGCCCCGCTCAGTAGTCTGGCCACCACCATCCGCGAGACAGTGGCCTTGTTTGCTCTAGCAGGCGATTACGCCGTTTGCCTGGATATCCGTGAGAGCAACAAAGCCGTGCGCTGGTCTTCAATGGTTGGTCGGGCTATTTCGCTGCACGCGGGTGCCGCACCTAAGGCCATCCTGGCTTTTTTGCCCGAGGAAGAGCAGGCCCGCATTTTGGATGAGCTACCGCTTCTGCCGCACTATACCCCGCACACCGTCACCCAGCGAGAGAGCCTCGAGGCCGAGCTAACCGCTACCAGAGAGCGTGGATACGCGGTGGGCAACGAAGACTTCGACCCCGAGACTCGAGCCGTGGCAGCCCCCATCTTTGACCAGGGGGGTAAGGTCGTGGCAGCTATCAGCATCGGAGCCCCTTCGTTTCGCTTTCCCAGAAGTCTGTATCCCAGTTACAGCGCACAGGTTATCGCCGCAGCACTGGTGGTCTCGAGGCAACTGGGTTACGTGGGGGGATACCCCAAATAATGGCACACGCAAGGGCTTTTGCCTTTTGTGGGGAAAGGAGATGAACAGTAAACACCTTAGACCATCGGCTTTTTCTCGAGATGTCCCCGTGGAGGTTTGAAGACCAATGATAAAGCGAACATCAAAGTGGACGTGGAGGTCTATCGCCATAGGAACCCTCTTTTTGGGCATAACCGCTTTAGGGGTGGGGGTTCTAGCCCAGACTCAGCTCTCTTATACCCAGGCTCAAGTGGATTTGGGCAAAACCACTTATAGCGCCCAGTGCGTAATGTGTCACGGCGCACAGCTTCAAGGGGTGAGCGGGCCAGCCTTGGCTGGAGACAAGTTTCTCAAGAAATGGGGGCGAAACACCCTGGATGACTTTTATTACATCATGTCAACCAGTATGCCTCAGACCAATCCAGGTAGTCTTTCCAAAGATCAGTATCTGGCGATAGAGGCTTACGTCCTCGATACGAACGGGTTTAAGGCTGTTGGCGATAAGTCCTTGGCTCAAGAAGACTTGAAAAGTTTCAAGTTCACAAAGTAAAAGGGGGACTATGAAATTGAAGTGGGCAGTCGCAATTTTGGGGTTGTCGCTGATAGCCTCAATGGCAGGGGCACAAGTGTCTGGCCCTACTCAAGCGGAGTTAAATAACTCGGCTATGGCTCGAGATTCCTGGCTGATGTACAACAAAAGCTATACCGGAACCCGCTACGCCACCTTGACGCAAATCAATACCACCAACGTAGGCCAACTCCAGCGGGTCTGTACCTTTGCTACCAACGATTTAGGGGCCTTTCAGGACACCCCTATCGTATACAAAGGGGTAGCCTACATCACCCAAGAAGATAAGACCTACGCCATAGATGCCACCAACTGTAACAAGCTATGGGAATACGATTACCAGCCTAGCGGCCCTGAAGTCCTATCGACCAACCGCGATGTAGCCATCTACAATGGGATGCTTTTCCGAGGTACTGGAGATGCCCACCTGCTCGCACTGGATGCGGCTACTGGCAAACTGCTATGGAACGTACAAGTGCAGGACTCGAGCAACGGCTACTTCACCAGCTCTGCACCCATCGTTTGGAACAACATGATTTTTATGGGGGATGCCGGAGCAGACTGGGGCATCAAAGGGCAGATGCACGCCTTTAATGTCAGCGACGGCTCTAAGGTCTGGGATTTCAATGTCATTCCTACCGGTAGTGAAGCCGGAGCGGACACTTGGGGTAGTGCCGACTCCACTGCTACGGGCGGCGGCTCCATGTGGACAAGCTATACCCTGAATGTCGCTACTGGGAAGCTCTATATCAGCATTGGCAACCCGGCTCCCGACTTTGCCTCGGCCTACCGTCCTGGGGCCAACCTCTACACCGACTCGGTAATCGTGCTGGATGCCAAGACCGGCAAACTCGACCACTACTACCAACAGATTAGCGGAGACAACAAAGACTTCGATACCTCCGCGGCACCGATCATCTATACCCTAAATGGCAACCTGATGATGAGCGTTGCTACCAAACAGGGGTACCTATTCACCTACGACGACAGCACCAAGCAGCAACTCTACAAGGTAGAAACCACTTCTCACCTGAACATGGATAAACCCCCCACCACCGAAGGCACCCGCATCTGCCCCAACTACACCGGTGGCTCACAGTGGTCCGGCCCGGCTTACTCCCCCACTACTCAGATGCTCTACGTCAACTCGATTGACTACTGTGGCGTGGTAAAGCTGGGTGAAGTGCGCCTGGTCAAAGGGCAGCTATTTTTTGGTGGCTCGATGGAACTCGACGATGTGTCCAAGGCTAAGGGATATACCACCGCCTACGACGCGGCTACTGGCAAACAGATATGGCGCTTTGAGCCAGGTGCGCGTTCTCCAGGTGGGGTCACGGTAACCGCAGGCGGGCTGGTTTTGACCTCCGACACTGCTGGCAATATGTACGCCCTGAACGCCAAAACTGGAGCGGTCTTGTTCAAAACCAATATTGACAATGCGCCCAGTGGTGGGGGCATCTCCACCTACGAGGTAAACGGTAAGCAATATATGGCTATCGCTGTCGGGAACTCCTCCAAAGGGGCTACAGGTGTGGGCGCAGTTGCTGCGCGGTTGGCTATTTTTGCGCTACCCTAAAGGGAGGTTGCTCAAATGCGTTTTGGCATTTTAGAGCGGTTTTCAGAAAGAATAGAACCGTCCACCCCGTTAGAAAGACCGTACCAAGCTCATTTTTTGCCGCTAGGAGTCGCAGCAAAAATAGCGCAAACCGCGATGGGGTTTGGGATCGGCTTCTTTACCCTGGCGCTGGCCTTCCAGCCTGTGCTGTCGGATCAGGACGTGCAAAAAGCAGCCCAGGAAGGAATCCAGATGGTAACGCCTAGAAACGGGTACATTCTGGGCAACTACTTATTCAAGCAGTTCCACGATGGGATTCGCCTACAAAAAGGGGAGCAAGAAGTAGATGACATTGTGGTTTCTACTCCCTATGAGCGGGTTCGTTACAACGGCTTTATTTACGCTTTCCAGCAAAAGCCTTTCCCGCTGGATACTGCCAAGAAGATTGCCTCAGAGCTAAAAAATAAAATTACCTTCTCAATTTATACCCACAGCACCTACAGCGTAGACGAGGAACTAGCCGATTACCTCAAGGTGTACCAAGATAAAGCCAAAGCCCAGGGCAGCGATGCCAATACAGACCCCAACAAACAGCCCAGCTACCTAATCGCCTATAGCCTTGCCACCCTCGAGGTCGGAGGTAAGGTCTACCCGGCGCAAAAAACCTACGACGGGCCATTCCGTGACCAGTTCACCATCGAGGGTGGCAAGGCCGAGATTCACTTCCTTGGCGTAGTTCACTACACTTTTGACCTCAGGGATCTGGTAAATAACGGCAAAATAGAGGGGCAGGGTGTATTGCGCTTTAGCGATAGTCAAGGCAAGGAATACAGCGAAACCGTAGATTTGGGCAGCTATTACTAAAGCGGGTTGCAACAGAAAAGCCGCCTGTTCATTTGCGTCTTGTAGGTGATAGTAGGAAACACGGCCATAACGAGGCTCTGCGGCGGCAGAGCCTCGTTATATACGGCCTCGAGATAACTGTTTCGCAAAGCGTTCCAGAGATGCGTTATCCTGACCAGCGTGTATTCGCTGGTCAAGCCCCTGCTCTTCGGCCAAGACCCCGAGGCTGTTCACGACTGGGTGATGGCAGCATTAGCCTTCGTGGGCCATCATCGGCCTTTGCTTCAACTGATTGGAACCTTTTGCCAAATCCGCGACCCCCGCTTAGAAACCGAGGTTTTTGGTCTGAAGTTTCCCAATCCCATCGGGCTTGCCGCCGGTCTGGACAAAAATGCTATAGCCCTACCCACCTGGTCTGCGCTGGGGTTTGGCTTCGTGGAGATAGGCAGCGTGACCGCTTTTGCCCAGTCGGGCAACCCCAAACCCCGGCTGTTCCGGCTACCCCAAGATGAGGCCCTCATCAACCGCATGGGCTTCAACAACCAAGGAGCGACGGAGATTGCCGAGCGGCTGCGGGCCTGGCGGGAGCAAGGCGGGCTGGCAGTTCCGCTGGGCATCAACCTAGGAAAATCTAAAGTTACGCCCCTAGAGGAAGCCCCGCGCGACTATTTGCAAAGCCTCGAGCAGTTGTGGGAATATGGCGATTACTTCGTGCTCAACGTAAGCTCGCCCAACACACCGGGTCTGCGGCAGCTTCAGGACAAGGAAAAGCTCGAGGAGCTTGTGGTTGGCGTGAGGGGTTTCGCCCAGGCTCAGCCTCACGACAAGCCCCTCCTGCTCAAAATCGCTCCCGACCTGAGCTGGCAACAAATAGACGAAATCCTCGAGCTGGTCGAGCGATATTCGATAAGGGGAATCATCGCCACCAACACCACTGTGGGGCGCGAGGGTCTAAAGACCAGAGTTAATGAAAGCGGTGGGCTTTCGGGGAAGCCGCTGCGAGAGCGTTCGCTCGAGGTGCTGCGCTACCTCACCCAACATACCCCTTTGCCCATCGTCTCGGTGGGGGGCATTTTTAGTGTGGAGGATGTGCTCGAGCGTCTGAAGGCTGGGGCCGTGTTGGTACAGCTTTACACTGGTTTTATCTACGAAGGGCCAGCCCTGCTGCTGCGGCTGAACCGTGGGCTGCTGCGACACCTCGAGCAATACCAAACCCGCACCCTGCAAGACTTCATCCAGGGGCCAGGTTAATCCGGCCACATCTCATCCGAAAGGCCGCAGCCCCGAGAAGGTCGGGTCTGTGGGCCTGGTCGACTGCACCGATACGAGTCCTTCAAGCCTCGATACCGATTTGGACGCAACTAGCGCTCTCTAGGCTTCCTGCGAAAGTCATCTTGTCCCTTTTCGAGGGGATATTCGACAGCTTTGAGTATGTTGTGTACAATGTGCAAAAGACTCATATTGGAGCTGCCATGTTCAAACTCGCTGCCAACGGCATTCCTGCGCTTTACGAACTGCTTTATACCGAGGATTTACCCCTGGACTATATCAAGTGCCCCTTGAGCCCCGCCTCGAGGCTCGAGGTGGCCCAGGCCAGGCATTATCTGCCGGTGCTGCTGCACGGTTGGGGGCCGCCGGGATACTCCGTCACCATGCGGGAAATTCCCCAGCCAGGGTTACTGCAAGAACTGGCCCATTTGAGCGGAACCCCTTTTATCTCAGCTCATCTCGAGTATGACCCCCAGCGCGACGGGGAACTAAGCCGGGCCGAGTTATTAGGGCGCATCGGGCAAAACGTCCAGCAGCTAAGGGAGCTGACCGGCCTGGAAGTGCTGCTGGAGAATGTCCCCTGGCTTCCCTGGAAAGCCCGCCCGCGCTACACCACCGACCCCGAGTTTTTCACCGAAGCCCTCGAGGTTAGCCCGGCCTACTTGCTTTTAGATCTTTCTCATGCCAGGGTCGCGGCCTGGCATCGCCAGGAAGCCGATTGGGATTACCTGCGGCGTTTTCCTCTGGATAAAGTGCTGGAAACCCACGTCTCCGGGCCACGTCTGGGGCAGAGGGGTTTGCAGGACTGGCATCTGTCACTTTTAGAGGAAGACTATGCCTTGCTCGAGCAGACCCTCTTGCACCTGCCCAGTTTGCAGATTCTGACGCTGGAATACATGGTTCACCCCGAGCGGCTCCCCGCCAACGAGCCTCGAGGAGCCCAGGTGCTGCTCCAACAGCTCAACCGGCTCGAGGCCCTGCGCCGCCGTTTTTCCCTGGTTCCCGAGGTCGAAACCGGCACCCTGCGGCTGCCCCTTCGCCGTTCCTGAGGCCGCTCGAGCCCATCTCCCGGTTCTCTGCTCAGAGCGGTTCCCACGAATGCTATCTCCGGGACGACCTCTCGAGATAGCTAAGGCTGGCTCAAAGCCTGGCCCAGCTTGCGCCGGGTAGCCTCGAGTTCGGTCGGGTCGTGGTTCCAGTTGCTAAAGTCGGGGGCTAAGCGTTGCACCATCCAGGCCAGCTTGCTGTATTTACCGCTTTTTTTCAGTAGCTCGATGTATTCGTAATCTTGCACCCCGTCCCTGAGCCACTTCAGACGCATAGAGGGAACTACCGTGCCTGGCAGCCCTACCTTGTCACCAGGATAAGTCCAGGAGCCATCCCCCTGGAACACCGTCTTGTTCTCGAAGTAGCGTGGGTCTTGCCAGGGGTCTTGCCCGCGGGAGCGGTCTACATAGTCGGCGGCCCAGTAGAGAATTCCATTAAACCCTAGGCTTTGGGCCAGAAACCCGCTCGAGATGCGAAAGTTCATGGGGGAATAATCCAGCAGCCACTGCGGGGCATCGGGGATTTCGGCGCGGTAGAGTGCGGTGTAAAACCAAATGCTGGCCCCTTTGGCCTTAGCGGCCTCGATCATCCCGTTGGCCTTGGATTTTTCGTACATCTGTGGAGTCAGCACGAATACATCTACCGCGGGTTTGCCGGTTCCATCGTCGAGCAGCTCGGGAGTGGGGCTCACGGTAGCCAGGTTCAACACTCCCGCTTGGTGCATACTGCGCCCCCAGTCGCGCAGGGCTTGGCCCAGATTGCATTCGTCTACCTCATCAAAAGCAAAGTCGTAAACCGGCAGGTCGGTTTTGCGGGCGGCTTTAGCGGCTTTGAATACCTCCGGTGAAGGGGCCGGACTGGCTTTACAGGTGTGATAGTTGGCCCCACTGCCGATGCCCAGTTCGATATTGTTGAGGCCGTACTCGCTTAAGCGCCTGACATCGGCAGGAGCTACGCGCCCTGGCATCAGCCGGTTGCGCAGGAGTTCAATTTTGGCCGCGGCGGTATAGGTAAACCAAAACGGTACGAAGGATTGCAGGCTGGGCTCGAGGGGTAACTCGAAGTTCCAAACCGTCAGACGAAACTCCCCCTCTACAGTTCTGCCGTTGCCACTAACGCTATATTTCCCTTTATAAAGCCCGGCTTTAGCCTTGCGGGGCACCAGGACATCCACCCAGAAGGGCTGATCGTGGCCGGGGGCTATGTCAATGGGAACCGAGCCGTACACTGCTTGGCCGGTGATGGGCTTGTCGGTAGCCGGGTTGAGGAAAGGAATGAGGGCATCGGGATAATACCCCAGACCCTGAGGGCGGTTGGATCCTCCCTTATAGGGGCTATTTACCTCGACGGGGACGTAGTGTTCGCGGTAGAGGGTAATGTTGTTTTTGCCGATAGTGGCTCCGTCTGGCCCGCTCAAATCGGAAACCTGCAAGTTCAGACCGCGCACCCCCTTGGAACCAAAAGCTACGATTTGAAAAGACTGGTATTCGCCCCTGGCCGCGAATAGTTCGATGGGCCGGTTGGCCTGAGCAGGCGCGTCGGCCCACACGCGCTCGAGCGAAGACACCGCCCAGACCTGAAGGGAACCGGTGGGGTCAATTTGGGCCAATGGCGACATGGCAGGGCAACCGGTCAGTACGGGAAGGAGCACAAAAAAAAACATCGGGCGCGAACACCAAGACCGATTCATGGATTTAGTGTAAGAAACAATTACATGAAAAACCGTAGGCAATAACCTGGCAAATGTTTCGCCCAGCATTATCCGCCAATACCCACCATGACCCGTTCGCGCAGCTTGGGCAGAGTGTTGCCAAAAGCAGGCTTGCGGTCTGTGGCCAGCAAAATTGCGTCCACCAGGGCTTCCACCGGCTTTTCGGCAGCGAAGGCCCCGCTGATATCGAGCTCGAGGTCGGTCAGCAGGCAGGGCCGGATTTTTTTGTCAGAGGTCAGGCGCAAGCGCGAGCAGCTCGAGCAAAATGCCTCGCTAACGGGGTTGATAAAGCCAATCGTGCCCAGGCTACCAGGAATCTTGTAAACCCTGGCTGGTGCGCTGGGGTCGGTCTCGAGCTTTTCCAGGGGCCCAAACTCGCGCTCGAGGTGGGCCTTGGTCTCGGCCCCGGCGATGAAGCGCTGCTGGTAGACCTCGGGGTTGGAGTTGTCGAGGTGCATATACTCGAGAAAGCGCACCTGCAAGGGCTTGTCCAGCGACAGCTTGGCCAGGGGAATCACCTCACCCTGGTTCATGCCACGAATCATCACGGCATTGATTTTGACTGGCTCAAGCCCCAGTTCCCAGGCGGTCTCGATGGCCTCCCAGACGCGCCGAACCTCACCACCCCTGGTCATGGTTCTGAACACTTCGGGGGTTACTGAGTCCATCGAGAGATTAATCCGCTGCAATCCGGCAGCCACCAGGTCTTTGGCCTTGCGCTTGAAGAGCATTCCGTTGGTGGTAATGGCGATATCGGGAACGCCGACCTCGCGGGCCGCCTCGATCATCTGGGCCAACTCTTTGCGCACTAGGGGCTCGCCACCTGTAAAACGCACCGCTTCCAAGCCCAGCATCCGCATCGCTGTGAGGAAATTGCGCACCTCTTCCACCGAGATCGTGCCGGGCGGCTCACTCTGTTCCCAGTCCAGGGGCTGGCAGTACAAACAGTGCAAATTGCAGCGCGGCGTGACCGAAAGTCGCAAATCCTTGATGAGCCGACCATAGTTGTCGAGTAGTTTCATCGTGACGTTTCCGTGTTGCATATTATAGCAACACGCCCCTGGGCTCAGGCAAGCTGGGTTACAAAAGCCGCTGTTTATCGGGCTTCGATGATGTACACCACCCCGCCCGAGTGGGCAATCCAGGCTTTTTCTAGTGCGGCCCTGGGATAAACCGTGCGCACCCCAGCATCTTCCGGCGCGGCGGGGTCGTTGATAACCGGGTCGCCTTCCTTGGTAAAGCCCCGTAACACCACCAGATGCCCGTTCGACTCGGGGATATACGCCCCTGGCAACCCACCCACCCCCCAGGCAATAGAGAGCACCAGAGGAATGCCCCTGACGATATAGCCCTCGGCCTCGGCGAGCCCGGAGAGGCGGCTGACATAGGCCCGTAGACCTTTGCTGGCAGCATAGGCGGTGTTGAAGGGCCAGTTGCCCGCGCCGTCATATACGCTGTCCCAGGTGGCCTGGGCGGCGATAGGAACTGAGTCAGCCAGGGTGTGGCCCAGGCCAGCGCTCCAGTAGCCCAAAATCATCGTCACACTGGTAGGCGAGCACCACACTTCACCACCCTCTGGGTAAATCATCTGGGAATGAACCGGAACTTCCAACTCGAGGCCCCAAGCTTTTTTGTCCGATGTCTCGAGGCCCGTCTGACCGTGGGTTTTAGAGTCGCTTGTTACTGCCGTCAAGCCTGAAAGTAGGGGACTAATACCAGGTCTCGAGCTGTGCAGCACCACGCGGATTTGCAAAGCACTGGCAGGCTTTTTCAGCTCCAGGGTATCGGTCTGAATCCCTCCCTCTGCATCGCCTTTATCCGTGAAAGAGTATCGTTGCTGGGGGTCGGAAGACCACACCGCCAGTGGATAATACCGCGTCCAGCTTGGGCCAAGCTTGGCCCGCAGGGAAAGCTCGAGCCAAGTCCCCGACGGAGTTTCGGCGTTCCAAGAAACGATAGCAGTGTCGAAAGCCTGAGCTGGGATAGGAGCAGTTTCGAGCGTTCCCGAGGCCGCATTTGCCCTCAAAGTGACCTTTAGGGCACTACCGGAGTCCATTTGTAGCCCCTCGAGGCTCGAGCCGGGGAGTGCAGCAGCATCGAAGCCAAGCCACAACGAAGCCGCCTGTGCGCCGCCCAGAATCATAAAAAGGAGCGCCAACGTCCGCATGGATTGACCCCGAGCCGTGGATTCATAGCCCGAAGTCTACCGTTTTTCGGCTTACGGTGCGGTTTCTCAGGCGGGGTTATCTTGAAAACGTGGATAAGACGGTGGTGCTCTTCGACGGGGTGTGCAACCTCTGCAATAGCACCGTTCAATTTATCATCCAGCATGACCCCCACGGACAATTTCAGTTTGCTTCACAGCAGTCGGAGGCTGGGCAAAAACTACTTGCTCAACACGGGATTCCCGCTTGCAATGCGCTTGCAGACAGTGTTGTGGTAATTGAAGGCAGTAGAGTTTGGCTCGAGTCCGACGCGGCTTTGCACATCCTGTACCGTCTGGGTGGCATCTGGAGCTTTGCTTATAGATTTCGCTGGCTGCCCAAGTTCTTCAGGGATAGCATATATCGCTGGGTAGCCCGCAACCGTTACCGCATTTTTGGCAGGCGCGAAGTTTGTATGGTTCCGACCCCCGAACTTCGGGGCCGCTTTTTGTAGAGCGATCCTCATGAATAAGCATCAATTATCCCTAAAGGTTTTTGTGGGGGTGACACTTATCGCACTCTTCATTGACAGTCGGCTCTGGGTGCAGAGCCAACTGTCAATCACGGACGCAATTCTTGGGGTTGCATGTCGGCTAAATCAATATGAAGAGGGCTCTATTTTCGTTTGTTTTCCATAGGGTAGCTTCGCTGCCGTGATTGGTGGGTCGTTTGGGAAATACCCCTACCAGGGTGTGGGCCCTTTGCGAAAACCGCGGCTATGGTTTTCCGCGTATCTATTTCTTTTTATCTGTATGGGCACGGGAAAGTTGAAACAAAGTGTTTCTTCCTCGCACTGATCGGTATCTTCCGGTTTTTCCTGAGATTTTTCGGTGCTACTGGTGCTACTTGATATATTCGCCACTATATTAGTGGTGCTAGTGTTACCGAATAGCAGCAGGAGTAGTTCTACGTTTAGGTAAACTTTTCTGTCTTGACTTATCAAAGCTCGTTGCTTACTGCTTAATGCTTCTGCCCCTTGAGCTCGCCATTCTGTTTTGCGCCTGCAGGGCTAGTACTTGCTTACTCAGACCAGACCGTGCAGTTATCCGCCTATGGCGGATTTTGGCCTGAGCGAAACCCTGGATCTGCTGGATTCGGTGCTAAAGTATGTGCGGGAATGCATCCTGCGACCATATTCCACAGCCGCCTATTCGCCGAGCAACTCACCCAGCGCTTTGCCTCAGACGATCTGGCGAAGCTAGCCAGTACCTTGGTAGATGCCCAGGTTGACCTGAACCCCCACCAAGTAGACGCGGCCCTGTTTGCCTTCCGCTCACCGCTGTCCAAAGGGGCCATTTTGGCGGATGAGGTGGGTCTGGGCAAGACCATCGAGGCTGGACTGGTCATAGCCCAGAAGTGGGCCGAGCGCAAGCGGCAAATCCTGATCGTCACCCCCGCCAACCTGCGGAAGCAGTGGTTCCAGGAGCTTTCCGAGAAGTTCTTCCTGCCCTGCGAGATTCTCGAGAGCAAGTTCTATAACGCCGCGAACCGGAAGGGCAACTTCGAGCCCTTTGCCTCGAGTAAAATTGTCATCTGCTCTTACCAGTTCGCCAGGGCCAAGGCGGGCGATATACGGCGCATAAACTGGAATTTGGTGGTGATGGACGAAGCCCACCGCCTACGGAACGTCTACAAGCCCGCAAACGTGATCGCCCAGACGCTGAAGCAGGCCCTGGATCACGCCCCCAAGATTCTGCTGACCGCCACTCCGCTGCAAAACAACCTGCAAGAGCTGTATGGGCTGGTCAGCATCATTGATGACCATACTTTTGGTGATTTGGGTAGCTTCAAGGCTCAGTTTTCCAACCTCGAGGATGCCCAAACCTTCCATGCCCTGCGTGAGCGGCTGCGCCCGATTTGTCACCGTACCTTGCGTCGACAAGTACAACCGTATATCAAATACACCCGGCGCGAACCCCTGACCCAAGACTTTACTCCGAGCGCGGCTGAAACCGAGTTGTACGAGTTAGTCAGTGAATACCTTCAGCGCCAGAATCTACACGGCTTGCCCAACTCCCAGCGCAACCTGATTACCTTGGTAATGCGTAAGCTACTAGCTTCCTCGAGCTTCGCAGTAGCAGGAGCCTTGAAGAACATCGCCAAGCGGCTCAGGAAGCAGGTGAATGGGGACTTGGGCAACACCCTGGCCGAGGATTACGAGTCCCTCGAGGAGACCGCTGACGAGTGGGAGGACGAGGAGAGACCTCTCAGCGAGGAAGACAAGGCCACCATCGCCCAAGAGGTGGCCGACCTCGAGCGCTACTTTGGGCTGGCCTCGAGCATTACCGACAATGCCAAGGGGCAAGCCCTGTTGACCGCGCTAGAGCGGGCTTTCGCGGCCGCCGAGGGGCTAGGGGCCGAGCGCAAGGCCATCATCTTCACCGAGTCGCGCCGCACCCAAGCCTACTTGCAGCAACTGCTCGAGCCGCTCTACGGGGGCAAGATGGTTTTGTTCAACGGCAGCAACTCCGACCCCGCCTCCAAGCGCATCCTCAAGGCGTGGAAGCAGCGGCACAAGGGAACCGACCAGGTTACGGACTCCCCGGCCGACATGCGGAGCGCTCTGGTGGACGAGTTCCGAGAGCGGGCCGAGATCATGATCGCCACGGAGGCGGGGTCGGAGGGTATCAACCTGCAATTCTGCTCCTTGGTCATCAACTACGACCTACCCTGGAACCCCCAACGCATCGAGCAGCGGATTGGGCGCTGCCACCGCTATGGCCAGAAGCACGATGTGGTGGTGGTGAACTTCGTCAACCGTGCCAACCAGGCCGATCAGAGGGTGTTCGAATTGCTCGAGCACAAGTTCAAACTCTTCGATGGGGTTTTCGGCTCGTCGGATGATGTGCTTGGGGCCATCGAATCGGGCGTGGATTTTGAGCGGCGCATCGCTGACATCTACCAACGCTGCCGCACCCCTGACCAGATTCAGGCCGCCTTTGATGCACTCCAGCAGGAACTGAGCCTAGAAATACAGGACTCCATGAGCCTGACTCGCAAGAAGTTGCTGGAGAACTTTGACGAGGAGGTGAACCAGCGTCTCAAGGACAGCGAGGCGCAGAGCCGGGACATCCTGAACCGCTTCGAGCGCCTGTTGCTGGACTTCACCAAGGCCGAGTTGGGGGCAGCAGCCCACTTCGACGAGCGGGGGTTCGACCTATTCATCAACCCGACCCCCCTCGAGGTTCCGCTGGGGCGCTATGAACTGCCCCGCCACAACCCCGAGACCCACTATTACCGACTGTCCGACGACTTAGCCCAGTACCTTATTCGACAGGCTAAGGAGCGCCCCCTAGGCGTGGCCGAGCTGGAGTTTGACTATGCCGCTTACGGCTCCAAAATCACTGTCTTGGAGAATCTGCGGGGCCAGTCGGGCTGGCTGCGTTTGAGCAAATTCAGCGTGACCGCCCTGCATCAGACCGAGGACTACTTGCTGGCTGTTGGGGTGTGTGACAGCGGGGAGGTCATGCTCGAGGGTACCCCTCAAGACCTGTTCAAGCTACCTGCCAGGGTGGCAGGGGATGCTGCGGGGCCTGTGCCACAGACGATTGAGACGATTACCCAGGCCCGCCGTGAGGTGGTGCAGACAGACATCAATCAACGGAATGCAGATTTTTTTGAGCGCGAGGCCAATCGGCTGGACTCCTGGGCCGACGACATGAAGGTGGGCCTCGAGCGCGAGATCAAAGAGATTGATCGGCAAATCAAAGAAGCCCGCCGCGCTGCCAGCCTCGCCAATAGTTTGCAAGAGAAACTCGAGGGCCAGAAGCAGATCAAGGCCCTCGAGGCCACCCGCAATACCAAGCGCCGCAGTTTGTTTGATGCCCAGGATGAAATCGACCAAATGCGTGGAAACCTAATCGAAGAACTCGAGGGGCAGTTACAGCAACAGCAAAGCCTCGAGGGGATTTTCACGATTCGTTGGAAAGTTATTTGATGGGGAGGAAAGGTGGAACCCGAAAACGTACAGATTATTCCTCGGGGTAAGTCAAAACTTGGCAGGTATCGCAGTTTGCCTGTTCCATCTGAATGGTTCGATTATTTGCGTCCATGCCAAGTTTTTAGCGGCCCCTTAAAAGCACCCCTAGCACCCGACCTGTGGGGGCCACTAAACTTGTATTTGAGCGACTTAAACGAGCGCTTGGTGGAGGTATTCAAACTTCGATCGGGTCTTTATGACGGTAGGGTTCGGACTCTTGAGGAAGTGGGTCAAAAGCTCGGGGTAACGCGGGAACGGATACGACAAATCGAGAAAAAGATAAATCAAGATAAACTCGGGCGAGAGCTTCGCAAGGCCGCTTGGGACGACTTTCGAGAGGTTGCAGAGCGTAGTGTATGGGTCTTTCGGTTGGCAGGGGGTGGCAAGACAAGCTGGCCGTACTCGTTTGTCGCCAGAACCTACGGCTGTGAATTAGTGGAGCTCAAAACAGGTTGTTGGGCTATTTTGAGACCCCACTTGAAGACCAATACGCTAACTATCCAGATTCGGGAACAGCCCCGGTTCTACACTTTGGAGGAAGCTGAACCCTTAACAACACTTAACGCCTACGAACTGATTCACACGTGTTCGGCGATGGATGGACTATTTGTTACTCGGGGGGGCTTGGTCGGCAGCTACAAATGGACTCTTCTGGAGTGGATGCAAGCAATAGCAATTGAGCTTGCCAAAAGTGGAGTTTATGAGTGGCACTTCAGCCAGATGGCGAAGCTACTAGGCTGGCTTAACCCCGAGGAGTACAGCAAAATGACCGACCGGAACATTGCGGCCGCACTGGCTCGAGATGAGTCGCAGTTCCAGAATGCAGGGCTGAACGGAGTCTGGCGGCTCGATAGCCTCGGGGACGGCTTTGCTGACACCAAGGAGGCGGTGCTGGATATCCTCTCGAGGGCCAGAAAGCCCCTGCACCACCGCGAGGTTTACGAGCGGCTAGCACGACCCGTGCGGCCCGAAACCCTAATCGCGCTACTGGGTCGGGAGCCGGAATTCCTCGGGTTGGGTGAGGGTTTTTATGGCCTCAGCGATCAGCACTACCTCATGCCGCCCGCGCCCAGGTTCTCGAGCAGAGCGGTTGCACCCCTCAACAGCCTCCCCATCCCCCGTGTGAGCGTGACGTCCATACGCCCCACCCTCGAGCTTCCCGCCACACTCGACCTGTCTGTGCTGACCTTTGAGCCTGAGACGGAGGAGTTTTACATCGGCTCCATCAAAGCGGTAGCGCGAACTGCGTGCTTGCAAGACCCTCGGCTCGAGAATCATTTGTTGTACTGGCTGATTGAACTCGAGGGGATAGACCCCGAGCTACATCATGACAGCCTTGGAAGGCTATGTACGCAAGCCGTCCAGACTCTGAGCCAAACAATCCCCCAACCACTACTTCAATCAACCGTGGAGCGCTTTGGTCACGATTTGGCCCACTTCATCTATGACCAAATACTCGAGTACAACGGAGTCAAGTTGCATTTCGAGGTAAAGGCTGCGGATGGCGCGGAACCCCTGCGGTCTGGCCTGCGGCGAACAGGCGGTTCTCCCATCGAATTTCATGCCCACTCTTCGGGCGAAGCAGATGTGTGGCTCGAGTTTGGCGGTTTCGAGCGGTGCCTCTACCCGGTTCAGGTGCTGGGCGGGAGCGACCTCGAGGTGGTGCGGTCACTTGAGCTGGGGGCAATCGGCTGGTTTCGGCCTGTGCGGGGACAGTTTGCCATCTATCCTTCGGAAACATCTGAAGAGCAGCATCAGCCCGACTTTGTAGCTGAGTTTGCCGAAGCCATCTATTTGATTGACCTTATGTCCCGGCCCGAAATCAGACCAAACACACTCCGTCAAGCTGCGATTCGTGAATGGTGTCATCACGCCACTGTGCAAATGGGTAAGTCTTGGCGGTATGTTGTCGTGGTCTTGGGTGATCTCGAGAAAAGTTTGCAACAGCTGCGCTGAACAACTGGACAACCTTCCTAGACCTCTGGTAAAATTGACCAGTGGTAAACACCCACTTTAAACTCGAGCCCCTCCTGCGCCAGCACCGCACCAACCCCCTGGCGTTGGCCGAGGCCAGTGGTCTATCCAAAACCACCGTGTACAACATCGTGAACAACAAGACCAAGGCCATCGAGCTACAGACCCTCGACAAACTGATGGCGGGCCTAGAAAAGCTGCTGGGCCGACCCGTGACCTACAACGAGGTCTTCGAGCGGCCCCAGTCCAGCAAACAAGAGCGCCTCGAGCAATTGCTCAAAGGTGCCAAGCCCTTTAGCTCCAAGGAGTGGCGCAAGGAGTGGCCCGCCTGGACTCCCGAGGAGCAGGCTGAGAACGAGGCATTCCTACAAGTCCTGGCGGAAGCCCGTAAGGCCGACATGGAACTAAGCGCCGAGCGGGATAGGCGACTGCTCGAGCTGTTCGACGGGCCCGAAAGCCCCAAGACTGCTGTCTCAGTCCCCAAAACCACACGTCGGAAGTTGGTATGAGTTCGCTGTTGCTCGACACCAATATTCTCAGCTACAAACACAACGACCACACCTTTTGGGCGCTATACGAGCCGCGCCTCGAGGGCCAGGTGCTGTGCATCGCCGCCCAAACCGTGGCCGAGATGCGCTTCGGGGCGCTCAGGTCGGGCTGGGGCCAGGAGCGCCGCGCCCGCCTCGAGCGTCTACTGTCGAGTCATGCAGTTTTGTTCCCCGACGACTCGATATGTACAGCTTGGGCCGAGTTGCGGATAGAGTGCGAGCGCAAGGGCCGCCCCATGCAGCCCGCCGATCTTTGGATTGCTGCCACCGCCAAAGCCTTGGACATCCCCTTGGTGACCCACAACCGCCGCGACTTCGATTTCCTCGAGGGCCTGAGCTTGGTCTCGGAGGAGACTTGAGGCCAGACGGTATGATTTAGACCGAATATATTGCAAGTGGTGCTTGCAAAATTGGGGTGTATTTGAAGACCTACTGGGTATACATCATGACTGGCGGTGGGCGCAGTCTCTACGTAGGCATGACCAACAATTTGCAGCGCCGCGTCTACGAGCACCGCGAGAAGCTGCTCGAGGGCTTTACCAGGCGCTACAACCTGACCCAGTTGGTTTACTACGAATCCACCAATGATGTGACGGCGGCCATCGAGCGCGAAAAGCGGATCAAAGGCTGGACGAGGGCCAAGAAGTGGGCTTTGGTGAGCAGTTTCAATCCCACCTGGAAGGACTTGGGTGAGGAGATTCTAGCTGGATAGACCGCGCTTGATGGAAAAAAGCGTTGTCATGCTGAACGTAGCGCAGCGCAGTGAAGCATCCCCTCACAGCAGGCGGCCCCAGCCCTTCATGCGGGTCAGGTGACCGTGGGATTGCCCGCATGGCTTGGCGACCTGATGCAGTGAGGGGGTTCTTCGTCGCCAAACGGCGGCTCCTCAGAATGACAGACCGTTGTCATGCTGAACGTAGCGCAGCGCAGTGAAGCATCCCCTCACAGCAGGCGGCCCCAGCCCTTCATGCGGGTAAGGTGATCGTGGGATTGCCCGCATGGCTTGGCGACCTGGTGCAGTGAGGAGATTCTTCGTCGCCAAACGGCGGCTCCTCAGAATGACAGCGGTTTTTCGCGTTGGCCTATGGGCTTGGTATGATTTAGCCGATGACGGAGATAGAGGTATGAGCAAACAAAAACTCGAGCTAACCTGGGTTGGCAAGGATGTGCGCCCCCGCCTCGAGCCGCGCATTTTGCTCGAAGACCCCGAGCAAAGCTACCTAGCCCCCCACCGCGTAAGCGAGGGCGACCTCTTCGACAACCGACTGATTTTTGGCGACAATCTATTGGCCCTAAAGGCATTAGAGCAAGAGCTTGCAGGCAAGGTCAAGTGCATTTTCATAGACCCGCCCTACAACACCGGGAGTGCTTTTGAGCACTACGACGACGGGCTAGAGCATTCGCTGTGGCTAAGCATGATGCGGGACAGGCTCGAGATATTGCGAACGATGCTTTCGGAAGACGGGAGTATTTGGATAACCCTTGATGACAATGAAGTGCATTATCTGAAAGTTTTGATGGATGAGGTTTTCGGTAGGCCCAATTTCGTCGTGAACGCCATTTGGCAAAAGAAATTCTCCCCAGCAAACGATTCAAAGTGGCTTAGTGACAATCATGATCACATTCTTATTTATGCTAAGGATAAGGCCATATGGCGCCCGAACCTGTTAAGTAGAAGCAAAAAACAAGACAAGAACTTTAAGAATCCAGATAATGATCCCCGAGGTGCGTGGATTTCAGCAGATTATTCCTCAAATAAAAGCGCTTCTGAAAGACCCAGTCTATACTATGCGATTATTCAGCCCAATACGGGTGAGGAAATTTGGCCCAGCCGAGCTAGAGTTTGGTCTTACTCAAAAGAACGCCATGAACAAAACGTTCGAGAGAACTTGGTTTGGTGGGGTAAAGATGGAACAAATCCAGTTCCAAGGTTAAAGAAATTCGTTGGGGAGCTGCGACCAGGAACTGTGCCTGTCACCGTGTGGCTTCATGAGGAGGTCGGAAACACTCAGGAAGCTAAGAAAGAAGTTACCATCTTTAATCCAGATAATCCTTTCGCTACACCAAAGCCAGAACGCCTACTCGAGCGCATCATCCACATCGCAACCAACCCCGGCGACCTTGTGCTCGATTCTTTCGCGGGTTCTGGCACTACTGGGGCGGTGGCGCACAAGATGGGGCGGCGGTGGGTGATGGTGGAGTTGCAGCAGACCGCCTATACCCATATTGTCCCGCGTTTGCGCAAGGTGATTGATGGCTCCGACCAAGGGGGTATCTCCGAGGGGGTGGGGTGGAAGGGCGGAGGTGGGTTCAGATTTTATAAGCTGGCCCCAAGCCTGCTGGCGCGGGATAAGTGGGAGAACTGGGTTATCAACCCGGCCTACAACGCGGCCATGCTTTCCGAGGCGCTATGCAAGCTCGAGGGTTTCACCTACTCGCCCTCCGATACCGAGTATTGGATGCAGGGCTACTCCACCGAGCGCGACTTTTTTTATGCCACTACCCAGCACCTTACGCTCGAGCAACTCCAGTCCGTCTCCGACGAAGTGGGGGCCGAGCGCAGCCTGCTGATTATATGCAGCGCTTACTCCGCCGACCCCGCCATGTTCCCCAACCTGACCATCAAAAAGATTCCCCAGGCCGTGCTCAACAAGTGCGAGTGGGGCAAGGATGACTATAGCCTCAAGGTTGAAAACCTGCCCAAAGCCCCTAGCCCCGCCGAGCAGGCTGCACTGGTGCTATCCGCCAAGCCGCCAAAGCCCCCAAAAGACCGGGGCATGGATAGCCTGTTTGACCTCGAGGGCAGCGGATGAACGCGCCCCAAAGCCCCCAAAAGCCAAAAAACTATAGCGTTGTCATCCTGAGTGGAGCGCAGCGGAGTCGAAGGATCTCCTCACAGCGCCAGGGTCGCCCACTCCGTGTTGCAACCAGCCCGAACCTCGGCACAAACAGACCGTCACCCTACCCGCATAGCCGGGCGGGGGCCACGGGGTCAGGGGATGTCTCGCTCCACTCCGTTGCGCTCGACATGACAACGGTTTTGTTCGGTGAATTGCGGAGGGCAGATTCGCGGAAAGAGGGCGGTTCTTGATGCACCGCGAAGTCAACGAAATTGCCAACCGCCTCAGCCTGCGCAAGCCCCAGCGCGATTCGCTCGAGGCCCTACACGGGGTGCTGAACTTAATCGGCTTCGAGAACTTTGTGGCCGCCAAGGGCAGCCGCCGGGTGGCAGATTCGCTCGGGGTCATTCGGGCCGCCTTCCCCACCGTGCAAGACTTCGAGCGGGAGTTTGTCTCGCTGTGCTTTGCCCTCGCCACCGGGGTGGGCAAAACTCGCCTGATGGGGGCTTTCATCGCCTACTTGCACAAGGTTTACGGGGTGAACAACTTCTTTGTGCTGGCCCCCAACCTCACCATTTACAACAAGCTGATGGGCGACTTCACACCGGGCAAGCCTAAGTATGTGTTCAAAGGTATGGGGGAGTTTGTGCAATACCCGCCGATGCTTATCAACGGCGAAAACTACGCCCAAACCGACTGGGCCAGCCCTGGGCTGTTCGGGCGGATTCGCATCAACATCTTCAACATCTCCAAGATCAACTCCGAGGTGCGCGGCGGCAAGGAGCCCCGCATCAAGCGCTTCCAAGAAGTGCTGGGCGACGGCTACTTCCAGTACCTCTCCACCCTGCCCGATCTGGTGCTGCTGATGGACGAGTCCCACCGCTACCGCGCCAGCGCGGGGGTGCGGGCCATCAACGAACTGCGCCCCGCCCTTGGTTTGGAACTCACCGCCACGCCTTTTGTCGAGACCGCACGCGGCGCGACTGCCTTCCAAAACGTCCTGGTGGACTACCCGCTGGGCCGGGCCATCGCTGACGGCTTCGTGAAGGAGCCCGCCGTGGTGACGCGGCGCAACTTCAACCCCAGTTTGCTGAACGCCGACGAAATCGAGCGGATGAAGCTCGAGGACGGCATCTACCTGCACCAGACGGTCAAAGCCGAACTGCAAACCTACGCCCAAAACACCGAGCAGCCTATGGTCAAGCCCTTTGTGCTGGTGATTGCCCGCGACACCACCCATGCCTCGGCCCTGCGTGAGTGCATCGCCTCCACCGAGTTTTTCGAGGGCCGCTATGCCGACAAGGTAATTCAGGTGGACTCCTCCCAATCCGAGGAATTGATGATCGAGCGGTTGCTCAAGGTCGAAGACCCCGCCGAACCCACCGAAATCGTGATTCATGTCAACATGCTCAAAGAGGGCTGGGACGTGACCAACCTCTACACCATCATCCCCCTGCGGGCCGCCAGCGCCCGCATCCTCATTGAGCAGAGCATCGGGCGTGGGCTGCGACTACCCTACGGTAAGCGGACGGGTGTAACCGCCGTAGACCGCCTCAACATCGTGGCCCACGACAAGTTCCAGGAGATTGTGGACGAGGCCAACCGCCCCGACAGCCTGATTCGGCTGCAAACAGTTATCCTCGAGGACGAAAACACCCCCGACTCCCTCCGTACCGTTCAGGCCCAGCCCGACATCACCGCCCTTTTGGGCATTACCCAACCTGTCGCACAACCAGCTGAGGACGGCAACCAGACTGCCCCCACCGCCCCAATCTTCATGGGCGACCTCGAGCAGCGCATCGCCCGCGAGACCTACCGTGTCATGCAGAGTATCGGCAAGCAGTCGGGTGACAAGGCTGTGACCACCCAGCAGTTGCTCGAGCCAGAAACCCAAAAGCGCATCGTCGAAGAAGTCCAGCGCCGCATTGCGCCCGCCCAGACCCCGCTCGAGTTCCCCCAAGCCCCCTCTAGCTCCGAAGCCAGCACCGTAGCCGCCGTAGTCGCCAAAACTGCCGAGATCATGGTGGCTCGCACCATCAGTATCCCCCGCATTATGACCCTGCCGGTGGGCGAGGTGAAGCGCGGCTTTACCCCCTTCGTGCTTAGCTTGGCTGGGTTGGAGAATCATTGGGCGAAGCCCACCGCCGAATTACTTTCGCAGAGCCTGAGCAGCAACGAGCAGACCATCATCGGCTTCCAACTGGCGGGCATCCCTGAAAAGCGCCTCGAGGATCACTTGGTCTTCTCGCTGATGGACGAGCCCGAGGTGGATTACTTTACCCAAGCTGACCTGCTCTACGACCTGGCAAGTCAGATGGTGCGGCACTTCTCCGACAGCTTGGGCAAATCGGAGAAGGAGATCGAGCAGATTTTTCAGGTCTATCGGAGTAAGCTCGCCGCCTTCATCTACGTTCAAATGCAGCGCCACCGCTACCAAGAACCCACCGAGTATGAGACCAGGGTCAGTCATGGCTTTGTCGAGCTTAGGCCAAGCGCCTACACTGCTCCTACCAGCAGCACTATCCTAAACGTCCACGTTCCCCCACCTGGCGGGGCCGATATCGGGCGCTATGTTTATGGGCATTTTAGGCGCTGCCTCTACCCCATCACCAAGTTTCAGTCCAACCAAGAGCGCATTCTGGCAGGCATCCTCGAGCAAGGCTCCGAGAAGTGGTTTCGACCAGCCCGTGGTCAGCTCCAGATGGAGTACCGCATAGGCCAGGAACCCCAGGAATACCAACCCGATTTTGTGGCCGAACTGGCTGACCGGATCGTGATGCTCGAGGTCAAGGCCGCCGACGAGCGAGACAGCCCAGAGGTGCTCGAGAAGGCGAGGGTGGCACGGCAGTGGTGCGAACACGCCTCGAGGCACGCCCAGGCGCATGGTGGCAAACCTTGGAGCTACCATCTACTCACACACGACCGTATCCAAAGCAATATGAGCCTGTCGGCGCTACTCATCGAATAGGGATTGCCCTCGAGCCGCTGCGGCAAGAGTGCCTGCGGAGCCATCCGACCTCCACGATGTTCAATATGATTCGCCTGATTGGTTCACTCGACCAGTCCGCTGCCTGAAGTTCCGGCTTTGCTGTCCAATTGCTGTCAATCCGCTTCACAGTAAAAATGGCCCCTCCTTGGAGGGGCCATTTTTACGTCTGAGACCTTGCTTTCTTGGCGGGCGCGGCAGGATTCGAACCCACGGCCTACTGATCCGTAGTCAGTCGCTCTATCCAACTGAGCTACGCGCCCATCAGGTTTTACCTGTGTTTGCCACAGGCGTTCTGTAGGGTAGCACAGGGTTCTGGGGCTGTCAACGTGCGCCCTGAAGGCCCAGGCTCGTATACTAGACAACAAATGCGTACCCAGAGCAGCCCCTGGTACTTGGTGCTTTCCTCCTACTGGTTCGCCAGCAGCTTCAAGTGGTTTCTGGTGCTGCTGGTATTGCTCCCTACCAAGCTAGCCCAACTCAGCCCAGAGCCAGAGCGGGCCTCGAGGTTGGGCTTTCTCTTGGTGATGAGCGCATTTATTGCCGTTATAGGCCCACCGCTATTTGGCTTCTGGTCAGACAGGGTGGGTCGCCGAATGCCTTTTGTGGCTTTTGGTGCGGTCTTAACTGCGCTTTCGCTGGTATGGATGGCTTTTGCCCCGAGCTATGGGCAACTGGTAATTGCCTACCTTGTTTTACAGTTTTCTGACGATGCAGTTACGGGGCCTTATTCCTCGCTGGTGCCCGATTTGGTGGCCCGGCGCAGGCGTGGGGTGGCTTCGGGATGGCTAGGAACGCTACAGGTTGCGGGGTCGGTGATCGCTGGAGCGGTGGTCTTGCTGCCGCTGAGCCTCGAGGGTCAGTTTTTATTGGTAGCTCTGGTCAATCTGCTGGCGGCTTTCTTGATCGTGGCCTTTATCCGTGAGGTTCCCGGACTCAAACCCCGTCCACACGGGCCGTTGTCAAGCCTGATTGCTCCCTGGCGCAATGCCGATTTTCGCTGGGTATGGTTCACACGGTTTCTGGTGATGCTCGGGCAGTACGTGGTGCTGGCCTATTTGCTGTATTACTTGAGCGACGTGGTCAAAAACTTTAGCTTTTTTGGCAGTGTCTACACCAACGAGCCTGCTCAGGCCACAACCCTGCTGGGCTTGCTGATTGCCCTGGGCACGGTGGTCGCGGCAGTTCCGGCAGGGCACTTATCCGACCATCGGGGCCGTAAGCCCCTAATCTATGTGGCCGGGGGCGGATTGGCTGTTTTGATGCTGCTGTTCTTGATTCCCAACTTTACCTGGCTGACGCTACTCGCGCTTTTGTTCGGGGGACTATTTGGCAGCTATTTGTCGGTGGACTGGGCGCTCATTTCCGACGTGTTGCCCGACCCACAGGGCCATGCCACCGACATGGGAATCTGGCAGACCTCGAGCATCCTCCCACAAGTGCTGGCGGGGGGCTTAGGAGCCTGGCTGGGCGGTTTAGGCGAGCGAAGCGGCGGGTCGGGCTACACTTTAATTTTTTTGGCGGCGGCAGTGTGCTTCGCCCTCGGAGCAATTCTGGTGCGGCAGGTGCGTGGAGCGCGGTAAAGCCTACAGGGGTTTGCCCTTGACCTCCGGCCCTCAGCCAATTGGGGCTGCTTGACAATCGCAAAGCCCCACCCCATAGTGATAAATCGCCCCACGCGGAGGGATGGCCGAGTGGTTTAAGGCGGCGGTCTTGAAAACCGTTGTAGACGTGAGCCTACCGGGGGTTCGAATCCCTCTCCCTCCGCCAAAGTATTTGGCACAACTTTATGAAGGCGGTAAAAATACAGAAAATCGTGATAGATCAAGAAACTGCATGACCTGAATCCAGCTCGAGGCTGTTCGGTACGGGATTTGACGTGGGCAGTTCACAAGTTGCCTTTGCCTCAACCCTTCTCGAGCCATACCCCAACATCCTTTCTAAAGCCACTCTAGAGCGGTTTTCAGAAAGAAAACGGCCGTCTACTCCGCTAGAAAGACCGTACTCGGCTCATTTTTGGCCGCCATGAGTAGCGGCCAAAATAGCGGAAACCGCGATAAAATCCCCCATCCAGCACCGACCCGGCTTCGGATCATAACCTTGGCGAGGTTTTTTAACCCCCCTTGGGGGTAGGGGGATTGAAGCTCTAAGTCGCTCCATGATGAGGTTGCCGGGAAGGATATTTTGCCACCCTCATCCAGGTTACGGGCAGAGCCCGTATGGCCTACGGC
>JADEYI010000453.1_pt1 | contig 57083 bp, 58 predicted proteins | sample 8542331 | NCBI WGS metagenome assembly JADEYI01 (sample SAMN16510988, study PRJNA670497) | mine drainage metagenome | isolation source: biofilm near Copperflume 1 | place: Germany: Marsberg coppermine Kilianstollen | collected 2018-02 | reverse complement strand
GACTGATCGGATTGGAGCGAAACGGGTGATCGGATTGGAGCGAAATCCGCAACCGCGAGCATCACGACGAATCAGGAGCGGCGCGACGGCCATCTTCGTAGCGCCGACTTCCTCGATTCGGAGCGGTATCCGGAGATGCTCTTTGTGAGCACGAGCATCGCGAAGATCAGCGCTCGCGACTACGAGATCAGCGGCAACCTCACGATCAAGGACCAGACCCACCCGGTCGTCCTCGCCGCGGAGCTCCTCGGCACCGTGCCCGGCATGCAGGGCGGCCGACTGACCGCCGTCAGCGCCGACACGAAGATCAACCGCAACGACTGGGGCCTCACCTGGAACGTCTCCCTCGAGAGTGGTGGCTGGCTCGTCGGTGACGAGATCAAGATCCACCTCGAGTTCGAGCTCGTCGCACCCGCGGTCGAGCCGGTCGCCGCAACGGCCTGACCGGCAGGCGACCCGCGCCGCCGGTCACCAACCGCCATCTGACCGATGCCCCGGCCCACACGCGGGGCATCGTCGCGTCCTGCGGGCCTCGCTGCCCCGCGAAAGGCCCGCGCTCCTGAGGCGGAGCATTTGCCGTGGGACCCGCCAGGCCGTGCCTCCGACGGCAACGATTCTTCGCTCAGGCGACGGCGGATTCGCTGACGCCCAGCTCGCCTGTTACCTCAGCCTCACGTCCGCTTGAGCGTCCGATCGTTGCCCGTCGTGCTCTGCCGACGCAGCAGAATGTGGGGACATGGAGTCCAAGGGTCGGCCAGGCCCGGCCCGAGATGACGCCGAGCTGTCCCTCGGGGCAGAGCCGCGCAAAGAATGGCCTAGAGCGCTTGATTCTGGAAAATCGCACGAACCTCCGCCTCGCCCGGAAGACCCGCCTGCGCGCCTCTCTGCCGGGTTGAGAGACTCGCCGCGATCGTCGCCAATCGGACGACTGACTCGATCCGGCTGCCGCCTGCGAGGAAGTAGCACAGGGCCCCGGCGAAGCAGTCGCCTGCGCCGGTCGCATCGACCACGTCAATCGCAGGGGCGTGGACCTCAACATACGGTCCGCCATGGACTCGCAGCATGGCGCCCGCTGCGCCGCGCGTCACGACGACGGTGGCCGTCGCGAGCTGACGAAGGATCTCGGCGAGAGCGCCCGCTCCGGCTTCATTCGTCAGCACCACATGAGCTCGATCGAGCACCTGAGCAACCGCTTGGGGCGTGCCACCAGCCCCGAGGTCGGCCAGCTGACGCGCCTCGAGGCCGACGACCACGGGAACGGTGCTCTTAGCTATGATGTTCGCAGCCACTGCCCAGGGCACGGCGCTCAGATACACGACCGCCGCGCCATCGGCGACGACCGCCGGATCGAGATGGCTCACCTTGTCCGCGACGCCACGGTCGACGATGACGAGGCGCCGTTCGCGGCTGCGCAGGATCACTGCCACCGTCGAGCGGCCGTCGACGATCGCCATGTCGGCCGTGTCGAGCCCACGATCGATGAGCTGTCTAAGGATGAAGTCCCCGATCGGGTCCCGCGCGACGACCGCGTGGAGGCGCGCCTGTCCACCGAGTTGAACGATCGCCGCTGCGGCGTTCGCCCCGGTCCCGCCGAGCTCGCGGCTGCTGGTCGCCTCGACCTTCTCGTCGACCCCATCGAACGAGGCAACCTCGAAGGAGAGGTCGAGTGCGGCATCACCGATGACGGCAATGACGGGTCCATCGGCTCTCGCCCGGTCGGGTGGTGCAATGGGCGCGGCCACGCAGGTTTCCTTAGCCCGTCACGAGTTGCTGGCCGACGACCTTGTCCTCGGTCAGCGTGATCAAGACGCCCTGGAGCGTCCCATCTGAATAGGCGCTTCCTGGGTTGATCACGACGCTTCGGCCGACCTTGCCGATCCCCCGAGATTCGTGGATGTGGCCGTGGAGGGAGAGTACGGGTTGGACGCGTTCGAGCACGGCGCGCACCGCCGTGCTCCCCACCGGAGCGAGCAATGCCTGACCACCGGCCATGACAAGCTTCATATCCGGCGTCATCTTGTAGGCAAGGTCGAGACCGGACTCGATCGGTGGGTCGTGGAAGTTGAAGATCACCGGGCGACGGACGTCGAGCTGGTCAACCAGCCCGTCGAGCGCGACCGCCATTTCCGCCTCCGTGATCTCGCGAGGGCTGTGCCACGGAGTCGTTGTCGCGTAGCCCCAGCTGATCACCTGAAACCCTTCGAGCTCGACACACCGACCCTCCGCATCGGTGATCCAGTCGCCTTGTGTCAGGATGCGCTTCACCTCCGGCTCATCGTCGTTGCCGGGCATCATCAGCGCCGGGATGCCCGCTGCTCGCAACCGCTCATCCGCAAGGGTCACCCATCGTTCGGCGTTCTCGCTCATCACCGTTCGGAAGATCGTCCGGACGAGGTCCGGATCGGCGTTCATCGCGGTGAGCTCGGCCGGTGTCGTGCGGTACGGGTAGGAACCCCGCCCCCGGATCGCCGTCTCGAGGGCCTCCAGGGCGCTTCCTGATTCCACCTCACCAGCGATACCCTCGGCCTTTGCCTCGAAACGACCGGGCGCGACCTCGACGAGCGGCACAAGGGACTTGCCGGTCAGGTCACCACCGAAGATCACAGCCTGCGCCTTGTAGAAGGGGGCTGCGTTGAGGAACTTGCGGAACACCTTCTCCGAGCCATGGATGTCGGACGCATAGAAGATCGTGAGCTTCTTCGCCAAGGGAATTCCCTATCGTCCTGGGCCCAGGGCAGCGTCGCGTGCTGCCACGATGCGCTTCACGGCCGCCGGTTCCATCTCCCCCGACCAGACGCCGCCGCTCTTGAGCGCGCTACCGACAATCGCGGCATCCGCGACGGAAAGGAGCCGACCGATATTCTCATCGGTGACACCCGATCCGGCGACCACCGCGAGGTCGGTAACTGACCGGACCTCCTGCACGTCCTCGTAGACCGGCGGATCGGCAAGGCGCCGGCCGGTCACGATCACGGCGTCAGCATCGAACCACTCGAGGTCGCGGACCTGCTCAACGAGCGGCCGGTCGGCGGTCAGCGCGTGGCTCCCGAGCTTGACCAGGACGTCCGCCCACACGCGGACCTCGTCTGCACCGATGCCGTGCCGGTAGCGGCTCACTTCGCCGGCCCGCCCGCTCAGGATTCCCTCGTTCGCGACATACGCGTTGACCCATTGATTGGCCCGCACGAACGCGCCGCCGCCGGCTGCCGCTACAGCAATCGAAGAGTCAACAGCATTCGCGAGGCAGTTCACGCCGATCGGAACCTGGACCTCGTCTCGGAGCACCCGGAGGATTACCGCCATCGCGGCAGTCGTCTCGTGGCCAACGCGGTCGGGAGGGACGAATGGGATGTCCCAGCCGTTCTCCACGATCAGGCCGTCGAACCCGGCGGACACGAGCAGACGTGCTTCACGAAGTGCCTGCTCGATGGCGCCTTCCACGCCTTCCTCGGCCCGGTACTTGGGGGCTCCGGGCAACGGACGCAGGTGGAGCATCCCGACAAGTGCCCCGCGTCGTCCGAAGAGACGCTGGACCTCATTTGGCTTCGGCAGACCGCCCCCGTTCGTACTCATTGACCCACCAATCCGGACAGGAAGGCCATAACCAACCCGCAGGACAGCCGCGGACTGATCCCGGACAGGTCGTAGATCGGGGCGAGTTCGACGAGATCGAACGCGATCGGCCGGGCCCGGCCGAGGAGGCGGGCGACCTTGAGCGCATCGCGTGACGACATGCCACCTGGCTCCGGGGTGCCCGTGCCAGGAAAGTGCGAGGCATCGATTGAGTCCTGATCGAAGCTGACATACAGCCCATCGACTTCATCGGAGGCGATCGAGATCGCCTGGCTGAGGGCCTGCTCGAGACCGATCTCCTCGATCTGCTCGACGCCGAACCAGCTGATCCCGTTCTCCCTCGCCGCCTCGACTTGCGAGCGCGGGTTGAGCCAGCCGTGCACGCCGAAGACGACGACGTTAGCGGGCGCCACATTCGGGATCTCGGCCGCCCGGAACGTCGGACATCCACTCATATACCGCTCACCCTGCCAGTCCGGCGCGGTATCGAGATGCGCATCGATACTGAGGTAGCCCATCCGGCCCACGGTCCGGGCCGCCCCTTGTGCCGCTCCGATCGCCAAGCTGTGATTGCCGCCGACGAGGACCGGAAACACGCCGCGTGTGCGGACCTCCTCGACGTGGTCGGCGATGAACCCCATCGTTCGCTCGGCATTCGGCGGCAGAACCGTGACATCGCCAACGTCTGCCGTCGGCAACACGTCCCACAGGTCGAAGTCGCGCTGAGCGTCATAGCCAAGGAACCAGCTTGAGGTGTCGCGAAACACGCGCGGGCCGTAGTTCGCGCCGTTGCGACCGGCGTTCCCCTCGTCCCATGGGACACCAGCGATCGCGCAGCGGAAGCCCTCGAGCGCATCGAGCGACGCGTGCGGGCGCCCGAAGAACGTCGCGACGCCGGACTGGATCACGCCGAGTTCGCTTGGATTGGGGAGGGGCGGGTTAGGCATCGGTTCGAGTCCCTGTGATGACATCGAGCCCGAGAGCTCGAAAGGCGTCGAGGATCACTGGATCGGCCCCATCATCGGTGACGAGGCCGGTCAGCAGCGTCGGTTCGCAGATCGTCGAGAACGCGGTCCGGCCGAGTTTCGTGTGGTCCACGACAGCGTACGACCGGTTGGCTCGGCGAATGAAGGCACGCTTGACCTCGATGGCTTCGAGGTCGGTATCCATCGGGCCGTGCTCGGCCGTCATGGCCGGTGCAGAAATGAGGGCGAGATCGCAGTGGAGTTGATCAGCCGCTCGTTCCGTCATCGCCCCGACGACGCTCATCGAGCGTGGTTGGAACGTTCCCCCAAGGATAACGAGCGTGACGTCCGTGCCGGCGAGCTCGTTGATTGCTGGAAGGCTGTTCGTCACGACCGTCACGCTTCGGCCCCGGAGTGCGCGCGCGATTTCGAGCGTTGTACTCCCGGTGTCAAGGCCGATCGAGATCCCATTCTTTACGAGCCGCTCGACCACGGCCCGTGCGATCGCCCGTTTCTCCGGGCGATTCTCCTGGGCCCGGATCTGGAGGTCGCGCTCAGTCAACGAGGTTCCCGGGGCGACCGCGCCGCCCCGGGTCCGGACGACTAGACCGAGCCGAGCGAGGCGGTCGAGGTCACGCCTGATCGTCTCTTCCGAGACGTCGTATTCCGCCGCGAGTCGTGGGACCTGAACGGACCCATGTTCGACGACCGCCTCATGCACTCGCTGGAGTCGGATTTCGCGCACGGATCAGTCGGGGGGAATCTCGGTCGCCGAGAGGCGCACGTCGAAACCGCGGCTCTTCCGGAACGCCCAGATGACCCAGAACAGGATGAACCCGACGATCGGGAGTCCCACGTTGAGGGGCACCCCCGTTGAACTCGCCCCGATCCCAACAAAGGGGTCGAACCAGAGAATCCAGAGCACGATCAGCATGGCCGGAACGAGGAGCGCTCCCCAGATCGAGATGACCGGGATGCCGGCGATCCGGTTCGCACCGCCGGCCGCCCACACCGCCGGGAGGCGATACGGGTAGACGATCGCAGCCACGCCCGTCACGGCGAACATGAGGACCCCAGCCCAGAGGAGCGTGATCACCGACAGAATGCCCACTACGAACAGGACGAGTGATGCTTCACCGAGCACGAAGGCGATCAGGATCGCGACATGCGGGGTCGCAAACCGCGGATGGACGTCGGACACTTTTGCCGGCAAGTACCCGTCCAAGCTCAGGGCGAGCATGAGCCGAGTCGCGGTGAAGAAGTTGATCGGCATCCAGACGTAGGTCCAGAACAGGAAGGTAAACCCGAGCAGGAGCGACCACGCGATGCTCGGCGAGAAGGCGATCGCGAGCAGCTCGTTGTACGTCGGATTGAAGGCCAGCCCCAAATCGCCCGGCGCTGTGGAGGCAAGGCCCTGGAGGAACGACTGCCCGATCGCCTGCTCAACGACCACGATCAAGAGCGCGATCGAGATACCGGTAAGGATGAGCGACCCTATCATCCCGATGCGCTGCGTCTGTCCGGGGCGTCGAACCTCGCCGCCGATGTAGCAGGAGGTGGCGCCGAAGAGGACCATGTAGATCGTCCAGAGCATTGCGTAGAACGTCGACTGGGCGGAGAACCCGGTGGCCGCCGGGGTGTTTGAGGCGACCTTCGCTGATGCGTTCGCGATCCCTCCGAGAGAGCTGACGTATGCGTCGAAGTGCGCCGGGAAGGCGCCAGCGCTCGCCGTCAGCGCGGCGATGACCCCGAGCACGACACCTGCCATCGCGAGGAGGAAGGCAACGTTCTGGATCCGCATGTAGGTCCGTACGCCGCGGATCAGGATGTAGGTGAACGCAACTAGCAGGACGGTCCCGACGACGATCGTGCCGATCTGGCTGCTGACCCAGTTGCCGATGTCGGTGAACGATGCTGACCCGGTCGCGTTGCCGAGCTCTCGCATCCAACCGGCGACCCCAAGTTGGGCGAAGAATGCTGCCGGAGCGCCGATTGCGGTGACGGCGAGCATGATCCACGTCCACGCGAGGGTGAACCCAACGACCGGACCCCAGCGTGCGCCGAAGATCCGGCTCGTCCAGACATAGTCGCCACCCGAGCGGGCCATGTCTGCCGACATCCGGGAGTAGACGAAATACAGCGGGACGACGAGGAGGCTCCCGAGGATGGCCGAGAGCGGAAAGTTGCCCCCAGGGTAGGCGGCGATCGCCGTGAAGAGGAACGCGACGCCGAGCCCGATGTTCTGGTTGTTGACGTTGTAGACGAAGACGTCCAACGTGCCGGCTTCCTTGCGTAGACCGGTCGAATTCCGGACGAAGATCTGTTGCGTTCCAGCGCTCATGTCGCGCCCATGCCTCCTCCGCCTCCACACCTGCGTCCACAAGCGAGTCGCAGTTTCGGACTATGCTACACACAACTTCCCACACTTCAAGAGGCAAGTTTGCAGGAGCAGGACTTGCCGAGTTTCGGGAAGCACTTCTGCTGACCACGCTCGCGGAACGACCCTATCGAGGCCCTCCTGGAAGGGGAGAGCTACAATCCCGACAAGCGATTCAACATGCGCGACGGCGCCCAGCGTCTCTGCTGCGAGGCACCTGCGGGTCGTGGTCGGTGGACGTGATGTTCGACCCACTCGAGGTAAGCCACGTTCTTGATCTGCGCACTCCAGCTTGCTTCGCCGGAGCCGACGATCCCGTTGGCTGCTCCTCCTCACGAAGCTCATTATCTGGGAGATCAACCGCAAGGATCTGATCGACCCTCTTTGCCCACTGGCGGATCACCCGCTCGGGGGACACCGATGTCGACTCCATCGGCATCGGCCGGATCACCTCAATCCGCGGGGGCGAACTGGGGTGATACCAATCGCTCAATCTGGTGAAACTCGACTTCCTAGCGCACAAAGGACGCGCGGACGTGGAAGTCCACCCTCAACAACAGGGACGCGAGGGACATTCTCCACCCCGGCGACGCAGGCGGTCATTCGTTCCGCTTCATGCCCACCCCATAGTCCGCCAGGAAGCCACCATCGACGGCGAGCGTCTGGCCCGTGACGTAGGACGCCGCAGGTGAACCGAGGAATGCCACGACCTCGGCGATCTCCGTCGCCTGGGCCACCCGCCCTGCTGGGATCCGAGCGAGCACGTCGCGCTCGTCGATGGCGCCGTGCTCATACGCGGTGCGCAGCATCGGGGTGTCGATGTAGCCGGGAGCAACCGCGTTGACGCGCACACCTCGCGCCGCCCATTCGACGGCAGCGACCTTGGTCAGCGACACGACGCCGGCCTTCGAAACGCTGTACGGGGCTCGCCCGGGGGAGCCCCGTTCCCATGCTACGGACGCGATGTTCACGATGCTGCCGGATCCCTGACGGAGCATGATGCGGCCAGCGGCGCGGAGGCACCTGAAGACGCCGTCGAGGTTGACGTCGAGCACGCGGTGCCAATCGACCAGCGACAGGTCCTCGATGAGCCCGTGCGTGGTGATCCCGGCGTTGTTGACCAAGAGGTCGAGCGAGCCGAGGTCCGTCGCCACACGCCCGAGGACGTCATCGACCTGTGCCTCGTCGGTGACGTCCATTCGGCGAAACTCGACCGCGCTTCCTGCCCGGTTCAGCCGGGTGGCCTGTTCTTGTCCTAGCGTTTCGTTGACGTCGACGATGACCGCGACGTAGCCAGCCTTGACGAGACGTTCGATGATCGCGAGGCCGATGCCGCTGGCACTGCCGGTCACGACCGCGACCTGCCGGGATCCCTCCACGCTGTTGCCTCCTATCGTGCGGTAGACGTCGAGCGGGTTGACAGCGACGCGACCGCCGTCCAGTCAACACGCAGCCCAAGGCCGGCGTCGGTCGGTGCCAGGATCTCAGTGGACCCGCGTGGCAGTTCGATCTCAGCGGCGAGGAACCGCGAGGCCCCCCAGGTCGGACTGCCGGGCGGAAAGATCTCCACGGGGCCCACGTCGGGCCAGGCGAAGACGCAGTGGCGGTGGATTTCAGGGTAGGCGTGCGGTGAGATCGCGTAGCCGGCACGATGCGCCGACTCGCGCACCGAGGCGAACTGGCTGAAACCCCCGATGGCGGTCGCGTCGAGCCGCACGAGGTCGACGGCGCGTTCACTGATCAGCGCGTCCATCGTAGATCGGACCGAGACTTCGTCGCCTGCGCCGATCGGTGTCCGCACCGCGTCGGCCAATGCCCGGATTGCGTGCCAGTCGGACGCTGGGAAGGGATCCTCGACCCACGACAAGCCGAAGTCCTCCCATGCCTGGACGGCCTCGACAGCCTGCTCGACGGTTCGCCATGACCAGGCCATGTCAACCACGAGCCCAACCTGGTCGCCCACCGCGGCTCGCACGGCTTCGAGGCGGCGAGCCATGGCGAATGGGTCAGCCATCGGGTACAGCTTCAAGGCAGCGTAGCCACGGGCCGCAGGCTCGACCAGGCGCGCGGCATATTTGGCGTCCGCTTCGAGCGGTCCCGCGTACGGTGCAACCATCATGACCTCGGCGGCCTCGCGGTACCCGCCGAGCAGGCGCCATACGGGCAGGCCGGCGACTTGTCCCTTGATGTCCCAGAGACAGATATCCAGAAGTGAGATCGCGCGCAGCACGACCCCCGTCGGACCGAGGGCGACGACGGCGCGGGTCAGGTCCTCGATGCGACGCGGGATATCGAGGGCGCTGCGTCCGAGGAGCAGCGGAGCCAGGACCTCGGTGACGGTCAGATCGACGGGCGCACCGCGGGACAATGCGTACGCCGCCCCTTCGACTCCGTCGGATGTGCGCACCCGTACGACGACAAAGTCGCGGTGTTCGATGACGAGATCCCCGAGCACGATCGGCGTGTCGAGCGCGATCCGGCAATGCCACGCCTCGATGCGATCGATGACGCCTTCGGTCACCGATCCTCCCTCCAACGGGCGATGAAGGCTTCGTCGAGCTCGAGACCAAGCCCCGGGGCGTCAGTCATCTGGTACAGGCCGTCGGCGGGACCGGAGCGGTTCGCGAGGAGATGCCAGAAGATCGGGTCGCGGTCGGGGTGGAAGCACTCAAGGTAGGTGCCGTTCGGCACGCCGGCGAGCAGATGCGCCGCGATCTGCGGTTCCTCGTGATGGGCCATCTCCACCCCATAGGCCAGCGCGATCGCGGCAACCCGGAGCCATTCGGTCGGTCCACCGCTCCATGAGGCGTCGAAGTTGCAGACGTCGATCGACCCCGAAACGATCAGGTCGCGGACACCCGCGCGGGTGAACTCGCTCTGCCCGGCCGTGATCGGGATGTCGCACTTTTGGCGGACGACGCGCAGGTCGACGCGATCGTTGAGCCAGCGAACGGGTTCCTCGAACCAGCGCAGGTTGAGTCCAGCGGCACGTCGCGCGAAGTCGAGCGCCTCCGACACCGTGTAGGCCTGGTTCGCGTCGACCATCAGGACGAAGTCTTCGCCGGCCGCGGCACGAGCAATGCCGACTCGACGGGCATCCTCGGCAGGTGTTGCGCCCCCGATCTTGAACTTGCAGCCGGCGATCCCGAGACGCTGGTAGTCCTCCATCTCGGCGCCGATGGCAGCGTCGGACTGGTTGTAGTAACCCCCGATCGCGATCACTGGAATGGCCGAGCGGCTGCCGCCCCAGACCCGCCAGAGCGGCATCCCCATGGCCTTCCCGGCCGCATCCCAGAGAGCCGAGTCGAGCGCGGCCATCGCCATGATCACCAGGCGGCGATCCCGCAGGATGTCGTAGCTCGGCGGGAGCATCAGGTCCCACAGGCGTGCGTTTGCCGGCAACTCCTGACCGCGGATCAGCGGCAGCAGCTCGTCGCGGATGATCCGGGCGATCTCCAGCTGCGTGTTCGGCTCGTCGCCGTTGTAGGACAGTCCGACCACGCCCTCACGAGTCATCACCCGCACCACCAGGGTGCAGCGGTGGTCCATGGAGTACTTGGACCCCTGGAACACGCGCGAGAGGGGCACGCGAAGAGGGATCACCTCGACCTCCTCGACGTGCAGGCTCACGGGTCTCGTCGTGGCTGTCCGCTCACCGTCGGGCGAGGTGAGGGTATCGTCGCGAAGGTCTGTCATCCCTTGACCGCTCCACTTGTGAGGCCTGCCACCAACCAGCGTTGGAAGATCAGAAAGAGCACGAACATCGGGACGGCGCCGATCGTCGCGGCGGCCATCGTTTCGCCCCACCGGATGTCGCCGTAGGTTCCGGCGACGGAGTAGAGGCCGACCGGGAAGGTCAGGTTCGCCTTGGAGCTCAGCAGCACCGAGGCGAAGAGGAACTCGTTCCACGACTCCATGAAGACGAATACCGCCACGGCCGCGAGACCGGGCAGTGACACGGGGAGCACGATGCGACGCAGGACGTCGAATCGCGACGCGCCGTCCACCCGGGCGGCCTCGTCGAGATCGACGGGGATGTCCCGGAAGAAGCCACGCAGCAGCCAGATCCCGAAGGGCACCGTCAGCATGGTGTCCGAGATAACGACGCTCACGAGCGTGTCCTGCAGGTGCCAGTTGACCATCGTCACGTAGATAGGCACGACGAGCAGGATCGGTGGGATGACGTAGGCGAGCAGGACGAACCGATCCATGAACCGGCTGCCGAAGAACCGGAAGCGCGCCAGGCTGTAGCCGCCGAGCACGGAGATGCTCGTGGCAATGACCGTCGTGGCCATGCCCACGATCGCGCTGTTGACGTAGACCGTCGGCGAGATGGTGCCGTTGGTGAACGCGCGAACGTAGTTCTCGATCGTCAGATCTGACGGGTTGGGCACGACCGACGATGAGAGGATGGCCCGCTGGGGCAGGAACGAAAGGAGCACCATCTGGTAGATCGGGAAGATGACGAGCAGGAAGATGAGCACGCCGAGCGCGGTCCGCGCGTACGCGGCCTGGCCCCTCATGTGTGCTGCTCGCGGATGGTGAGGCGCAGGAAACCCACGGTGAGCACCATCAGCACGGCCGCGATCAGCGTCGCGTAGGCACTCGAGAGCCCGAGCTGGAACGTGCGGAACGCGGTGATGTACACCTGGATCGGCAACGTCATCGTCGCCTGTCCCGGACCGCCGCCGGTCAACAGGTAGGTGAAGTCGAACCAGTTGAACGTCCAGATGAACCGCAGGATCAAGGTGATCGCGATGATGTAGCGGAGCTGCGGCAAGGTTATGTGGCGCAGCTCGCTCCAGTAGCCGGCCCCATCCACTTGCGCCGCATCGTGCAGCTCACGTGGCACGGTCTGGAGGGCAGCAAGGAACACGAGGATGACGAAGGGGATGCCCTTCCAGACGTGGGCAATGATCACCGTGAGTAGCGCCGTATCGGGCGACCCGAGCCACGCGATCGGCTGCGCCACCAGTCCGATCGCCTCGAGGATGGCGTTCACCGGACCAAACGACGCATCGAAGAGCCAGCGGAACACGAACGCCGCAACGACCGTCGGCATCGCCCACGGCAGAATGACGGCTGCGCGGAGAAGCCAGCGCAGGCGGAAGGCCTCGTTGAGCAGCAAGGCGACGCCCAGGCCCAAGACGATCTGGGCGATGGCGGAGGCCGTTGAAAGGACCACCGTGTTGGTGACCGTGGTCCAGAACGTGGAGAGCGAGAACAGTTGCGCGTAGTTCGCCAGCCCGACGAACGGCGTGCCCAGCTCGGGCTGGGTGAGGTCACGCCGGAGGAAGCTCGTGGCGATGGTCTCCACGACGGGTCGCGCGGCGAAGACCAGGAACATGAGGAGGGCCGGGAGGACGAGCGCAAAGCCGAAGAGGCTGCCACGGCCCCGGTCGCTGCTCATTCGAGCGAGCAGTGATCGGGGCCGCGTGCGCGCGCCGAGGCGCACAGACATCAGGGGCTAGGGTACTGGGGCCGAACGGTCCCGATCAGCCTCCCTTGAGCAGCTCGGCGATGCGTGTCGCCGCCCAGGCGGCCACACTCTGCGGGCTCTGACCTTGTTCGATCCGGGCGCCCATCTCCGAGTAGACCTGTTGGTTGTAGACGAGGGCGTTCTGCTTGCTGACGCTCGGGTCACCGTAGGTGGGACCGGCGTAGCCTGTGGCGGCAGCTTTGGCCGCGGCCTTGTAGATATCCGCGAGCGGCTTGATACGGCCCTGGTTGTAGAAGTCGGTGCCGTCGGCGACGGGCTTGAACTCAGGCACGAACCCGAGCACCTCACGCCCGATGAATCCCGTGTAGTTCTGCGCCTGGAACATGAACTCCAGGAACGCCTTCGCCGCTGCCTGATGGGGGGAGGCCGCCGTGATCCCGTACTGGCTCGTACCGGCCCAACCAGCGTACTGGCCGCCGTTCAGCGGGATCGGGACGACGCCGACGTTGGGCAGCAGGTCCGCATTGTTCGCCTGGAGTGCCCCCAGGAACGATGCCGAGTCGATCTTCATCGCGCACTTGCCGGCGATGAAGGGCAGCTTCGCGTCATCCATGTTCATCGCCGTCCAGCCTGCCGGGGTCAGGTGCTGGTCGTTGATGGTCTTGATGAAGTTCAGGACGTTGACCGTCGCCGGAGAGTTGATCGTCACGTTGCCCTGGGCGTCGAACGCCTGGGCACCCGCCGCGAGCATCAGGTCCGTGACGTAGTACGCGTCGAGGCCCTTGTCGAAGAGGCAGATGCCGTAGTGGTTGCTGTTCGTGAGGGCCTTGGCGTCATTGACGATATCCGTCCAGCTCTGCGGAGCCTGGAGCCCGGCCTGGCTGAACCAATCCTTGCGGTACCAGAGGGCGTGCGGGTAGCCGATGAACGGGATCGCGTACATCTTGCCGTTCTGGGACAGGACCTGGCGTTCACCGGCCGGGAAGTTGTCGGGGCCAAGGGTGTTGTAGACGTCGGTGATGTCGGCGAGCATCCCCTTCGCCATCAGTGCCGCCGTATTCGGTTGCCAGGTGTAGACGATGTCCGGCAGGTTGCCGGCCGCCGCCGCTGCGTCGATCTTGGCGAAGTGGGCGTCCCATGACGTGGTCGTGATCTGGACCGTTATGTTTGGGTTCGCGGCCTCGAACTGTTGGATCAGCCACTGATGCGCGGTCGCGTCGTCAGGACGATTCTCAGGGCTCCAGATCGTGAGGGTAATGGGTGCGGATGCCTGCGTGGGCGTGGCGGTGCCCACCGCGGCGCTTGACGCGGTAGTACCGCTGCCGCTCGGAGCGCTGCTCGGCGCCGCCGTCCCGGCCCCGCCAGAACAGGCGCTCGCGACGAGAACAATGGCAGTCGCCAACGCGGCCACCCGGCCGCCATGGCGACGCCTCGACCATGCCACTGTCATCGACTCTCCTCCTCGTGGTACGCCCCGGCACACGCCGGGCCGTACCAACCGCCCCGACTCCTCGTCATCGAAACGATTCCATCGGAGCGCCATAGAAGCATATGGGCGAAGGCTGCGTCAAGCCTGAATCGGTGGTGACACGCACCAGCAGCGACGCTATGCTACAAGACATGACGGCCCAAAGTGGTGGAACCGTTTCGAACTTGCCGATCCGACCGACGTTGCGTGAGGTGGCTGCCCGCGCCGATGTCGCGCTTTCGACGGCATCACGGGTGCTCAACAACGGGTCGGCCAGTCCCGAGCTTCGCGAGCGAGTGCTCGCCGCCGCGGAAGCCGTCGGCTATCGGCCGCACGCGCTCGCGCGCAGCCTTCGAACTGGGGCTACGCGCACCGTTGCATTCCTCGTCCCGGACATTGCCAATCCGCTGTTTGGCTACATCGCCCGCGGCGCCGCGGCGCGCTTCGGCGCGGCCGGGTACTCGATGCTGCTCGCCATCTCCGATGGTCGACCCGAACGGGAGCGGTCCTTGATCGAGACGATGGCGAGCCGTCAGGTCGATGGATTCCTGCTCTCGTGCACGGACGAGGCCGACGCGGGACTGATCGAATTGCTCTCGTCCATGCGGGTGCCGATCGTCTTGCTCGATCGGGAGCTGCCGGTCTCGGGCGCTCACCGGGTGCTTATCGAGCACCGGCGTGGTCTCATTGAGGCGGTGGCGCACTTGGCAGAGCTCGGTCACCGCCGAATCGCCTATATCGGCGGGGACACGATCGTGCGTCCCGGGCGCGAGCGGCTGGCCGGCTACCTGGCGGGCATGGCCCAGCACCTGTCAACGGCGGAGCCGGCCGTGCGCCTCGGGAGCTCCGGACACGAATTCGGGCGAAGGGAGGCACTCCGGCTCTTCGCGGACACGACGCCGCCGACGGCGATCATCTCTGGGGGCAACCAGATTTCGACGGGGGTGCTCCAAGCCGTCAGAGAGGCAGGCAAGGACATCCCGAGCGACCTGTCGTTCGTGGGCTGCGACGACATCGACGCGCTCGTCCTCAACAACCCGCCCATGACCGTCGTGAGCCGTTCGGTCGAGGAGATCGGCAGTGAGGCCGCAGACTTGCTGTTGGGCGCCCTGCGTGGCGAGGTCACCGAGCCGACGACGCGCGTCATCCACAGCCGTCTCGTGGTGCGTGGTTCAACGCGCCGCCCAACTGATGCACCAGGGAGCACGCGATGACTGTCGGACGCCGCGCGGCTCTCGGGGAGCCGCGCGGACGCTATGCCCGCATGGCCCTCATCCGCGGGTTCCTCGAGCGATGCAGGAGTCTTCACGACCGAGGTGAGATTCGCGGCTCGATTCACCTCGGCATCGGCCAAGAGGCGGTCGCGGTGGGGGTCTGCTCCACGCTCGGGGATGAGGACGTCATCACGGCTACCTACCGCGGCCACCATCACGCGCTCGCCATGGGCACCCCGGCCGGCGCGATCCTCGCGGAGATGTGCGGGCGAGCCACCGGCTGTTGCGGCGGTCTGGGCGGGTCGCTTCACCTTGCCGACGCGTCGGTCGGAAACCTCGGTTCGAATGCCATCGTGGGCGCAGGCGTGCCGATCGCCGTCGGTGCCGCCCTCGCCCGCCATCTCACGGGTTCCAACGGCGTCGCAGTGGCGTTCTTCGGCGATGGCGCGGTGAACCAGGGCGCCGTGATGGAGGCATTCAACCTCGCGGCCGTCTGGCATCTGCCCGTGCTGTTCGCCTGCGAGAACAACCAGTTCTCCGAGATGACGCCGGCGCGGGACATGATCCGGACCGAGACGATCGCCGAGCGCGCTCGCGGTCTCGGTATCGACAGTGAGCGTGCCGACGGGATGGATGTCGAGGCGGTGCGGCAGGTCGCCACGGCGGCGATCCACCGACTCCGAGCGGGCGCGGGTCCGGCGTTCATCGAATTCGAGACCTATCGGTTCTCAGGGCACTATCACGGTGACCCCGAAACGATCCGTACAGCGGAAGACATCGAAGCCTGGCGCTCCCGCGACCCGATCGAACTCGCACGGCGTCGTCTGCTCGGGGAGGGTGCAACCGAAGAGACGCTCGGCCGCGTCGAGCGAGACGTGGCAGAAGAGTTGGACGAGGCGGAGGCCGCCGCCCTGCGGGCTCCGCGGCCGGAGTGGGAACCCGCGGTCGCGCTCGTGCCCGTTGCGGTGACCGGAGGGACTCGATCCACAGGAGGCGACGCATGGCACGCGTGAACTACGTCTCGGCCATGCGGCTCGCGCTCAAGCAGGCGCTGGGCGACGATCCCAGGACGTTCCTCATGGGCGAGGACATCGGCCACTACGGCGGGGTGTTCCGTATCACCGCCGGCCTTCAGGACGAATTCGGCGCCGAGCGCGTGCGGGACACGCCGATTTCCGAGGCGGCGTTCATCGGGGCTGCTCTCGGTGCCGCGATGTGCGGCTTGCGCCCGATCGTCGAGGTCATGTACGTCGACTTCACCCTCGTCGGGATGGACCAGATCATCAACCAGACTGCGAAGACGCGGTTCATGACCGGAGGGCAGTTCCAGACGCCGATGACGATCCTGACCCAGGGAGGAGGCGGGAAGGGGAACGCCGCGCAGCACTCGCAATCCCTCGAGGCTGTGTTCGCTCAGATACCCGGCCTGACGGTCGCGCTGCCCGGGACGGTGCCGGACGCCTACCACCTGCTTCTCGCGGCAACGAGACATGATGACCCCTGCATCGTCATCGCACACAAGGCCCTCTTCGGCGATATCGCCGACCTCGACGCTGCCTCTTCGGGTGATCCATTCGGTCGGGCTGTGGTGCGCCGGGTAGGAAGTCAGATCACGCTTGTCGCTTGGTCCGCCATGGTCAAGCAAGCGCTTGCAGCCGCCGAGGCTCTTGCCGCCGATGGGGTCGACGCCGAGGTCATCGACCTTCGGACCCTCCGTCCGTTCGACTACGACACGGTTGCGACCTCCGTGCAGAAGACGGGACGATGTCTGGTGATTCAGGAGGCCCCATTGACGGGTGGGTTCGCCGGCGAGGTGGCCGCATCGATCGGGGAGTATGCCTTCGATCATCTCGATGCCCCCGTCGTGCGGATCGGTGGGGCTGAGATGCCGCTGCCGTATGCCGTGAATCTGGAATCCATGGCGATTCCCGACGCAGCCCGGATCGTCGCGGCGGCGAGCCGTCTCGTTGCGGCGTAGCGGGCCGCACGGATCCGACGCCTGAGGAGACCACCAGATGACCCGTCCCGATCCGAACATGACCACCGCTGAACGGATCGGCGGTCACGCTCTCGACCACCTCTGGATGGGCAATGTGCCGATCGACGACGTCGTGGCCCAGGGCGGTCCACTGGTACTCACCCGCGGGGACGGCATCTACCTCTGGGACGAATCCGGTCGCCGCTACATCGACTGCATCGCTTCACTCGAGGCGGTCGCGATCGGTCATGGTCGGATCGAGATTGCCGCCGCGGTGGCAGCCCAGCTCTCGCAGCTCGAATTCCTCGACACGCTCCGGTACGTCTCGCGCCCGGCGGTGGAGCTCGCGGACCGGTTGGCAGCCCTCGCACCCGGCGACCTCGACGCGGTGCATTTCGCATCAAGTGGCTCCGAGGCCGTTGAGGCCGGACTCAAGATCGCGCGTCAGTACCACTACCTTCGTGGGCGGCAGGGGAAGTTCAAGGTTATCGCGAGGCGGGGTGGGTACCACGGATGCACGTACGGGGCAATGGCGATCGATGGCAGCTACTACCGCACCCACAAGGAGTACTTCGAGCCACTCCCGCCGATCGGCCGGTTCGTGGCCGCACCTGACGATGCCGAAGAGTTCGACGCGCTCATCAGGTTTGAGCGACCTGACACGGTCGCCGCGGTGATCATCGATCCGGTCGCGACGGCGTCCGGCATCTACCCAGCAGATGACGCGTTCTGGGTCCGCCTCCGCGAGATCTGCGACGAGCACGACGTGCTCTTGATCGCCGATGAGGCCATCACCGGCTTCGGCCGCACGGGCCGGATGTTCGCCAGCGACCGAGCGGGCGTGACGCCCGACATCCTGACGGTCTCGAAGGGGTTATCGAGCGGCTACATTCCCATTTCCGCCGCAATCGCGAGTCGCAAGATCGCGACTGAGTTCCGCGGAGCGCCGCACCGCGCCTTGGCTCATGGTCACACGTTCGGGGGCCACCCGGTCGCCTGCGCGGCGGCCCTGGCCAATCTGAAGATCATTGATGAGGAGCACCTCGTCACCAACGCGGCGACCGTCGGATCGTACTTGGAGCGCGCGCTCCAGGGGTTGCTCGGCCGCGGCCTTGTGATCGCCGTCCGCGGAACGGGTCTCATCTACGGTGTCGAGCTCCGAGACGCGGACCGCCCGGATGAGCTCCCCCTCGACATCGGCCAGGCCATCGTCAGCCGGCTGCGGGAGAACGGGGTGCTGACGTTCGTCCTCCATCCAGGGAACGTGTTGTTCCTGTGTCCGCCGCTCGTGATCAACGAAGAGCAGGTCGACGAGCTCGTTGCCGCGATCGCGACCTCGCTGGACGATGTCCAGCGCGACCGTCGCATGGACCTCCCGATAGCCCGCGGCGCGACCGCCCTCCGATCTACGCCATGATTTGCCGACGCACCTCGGGGTCAAGGGTCGGCGTCCGACAACGAGGAGAACTCCGGCACAGACAAGGTCCCGCGGGCCGACACGGCCCGCACTGGCCGCGAACGAGTCGGCGAGCTTCGTCAGCTCCGGGCGGCGCCTGGCGTCGCCTGGCGTCGCGGAGGAGTGCGTCCCCGAGTTCGTCGACCTCTGCGACCAACGCGATCGCTGATGACCTCGGCGGCAAGGCCCCTCTACCGGCTCGCCAGCGCGTCCGCACATGGAAGCAATGGCCCTCGACGACCTGCACGGGGAGTGATGGTGAAGGGATTCGTCGTTCCGCCTTCCCCAGTTCGCCTGATGACGCGTCATCAGGCGAAAGGGCGGGAGATGGACGCAATCGTCCTCGTGAATCATCCGGACGACTTCAATCCGAAACCCGAGCGACGGGCCAGCGAGCTCAGGGTGATATATGAACCGCAGTTACACGGGTATATCAGGCGATCTGTAACCCTGATCCTCCGGCCGGACCCAACGGCGATCTTCTATCCGTTTCGTACTCTGGCCTAGACGCTCGGCCCCCTGCCTCGTTGGTAATGACTCGGCGTCTCCGAAACGGAAGCACAATGGCTCGGTCAACCGTCCTCGATGCCCAAGGATTGAGCCCGGCCGAGGCATACACCTCGGCGGGGAGTCGTCGGCCGCAAAGTCGCAAGCCAAGGCTGTGTTGCAGAAGTTCCAAGGACCGACGCTTGAGTTTCTGCCGTGGTGGGACGCGTTCACACCGGGCCGGACGTTGTTGGAAGATCTCGAAACCATCAAGGGACGCGCCGACGCCGCGCTGCTGGTCGTCTCTCCAGAGTCAGAGACGGTCGTCAGCGACCTGCACCAGCCCGGTGGCGACCGCTACTACACCGATGCGGGCGGGACGCGCGCGAATGTCGTGGTGGTGACGTGCCCATCCTGCACCTTCAACGACTACCTCCGGACGGACCCGGACAGGACGACCAGCAACAACCTTCTGAGTCTGCCAAGGGTCTAGCCGGCCGTAACTCTCCCGACAAGCCCACGTTCTATTCCTTTCGGCCCGGCGACTCATGCGCTCCTCCGCAGCGCGTTCGCGATCCACTCAGGCAGCACGATCCTGGGTGTGGAACCCGGCGGTTCAAGCCCATTCAGCCCGACCAGATCGTTGGCGCGGCGATCGTCGGCGAGCGCGATCCGAACCAAGGCGGTCTAGGGCGACGATCCGTCGGACAGTTCCTACAATCGAGGGGCGCGTCCGCCTGCTCATCCGGTGGGCGATCGCGCGACGAGGAGACGAGATGACCGCAGGGCTTGGCACCGACACCACCCCCCGATCCGGGGCATCGCGCCCTCCGGTAGCATTCGCCGCCGACGGGACGGAGATCGCCCTGCCCCGAACCGGTCTCTTCATCGGCGGCGAGTGGCGGCCGTCCAGCAGCGGCGCGACGATGGCCGTCCGCGACCCCGCCACCGAGGAGGTCATCGCCGAGGTCGCCGACGGCGAGGTCGAGGACGGCATCGCGGCGTGCGGGGCAGCGTCGAGGGCGTCTGCTCCCTGGGCCGCGACGCCGCCCAGGGAGCGGGGTGAGCTCCTGCGCGCGGCGTTCGAGCGGATGCTTGAGCAGGCCGAGCGACTCGCCTACATCATGAGCATCGAGAACGGCAAGACGCTCTCCGACTCCCGCGGGGAGGTCCGGTACGCCGCCGAGTTCTTCCGCTGGTTCTCGGAGGAGGCGGTCCGGAACCGAGGCTGGCTCGGGACGAACCCTTCCGGCAGCAACCGGATGGTCGTCCTCCACCAGCCGATCGGGGTCTCCGTCCTCGTCACGCCGTGGAACTTCCCCGCCGCGATGGCGACGCGAAAGATCGGCCCGGCCCTCGCCGCGGGCTGCACCGTCGTCCTCAAGCCCGCCTCGGCGACGCCTCTCACGGCGCTCGCACTCGCCGAGATCCTCGCCGAGGTCGGCGTGCCCGGCGGGGTCGTCAACGTCGTCCCATCCTCGCGCTCGGGGAAGGTTGTCGCGGCGATGCTCAACCGACCCGAAGTCCGCAAGCTATCCTTCACCGGATCTACGACCGTGGGCAAGACGCTCCTGGCGGAGGCGTCGCGGCGCGTCGTCAGCTGCTCCATGGAGCTCGGTGGGAACGCGCCGTTCCTCGTCTTCGCCGACGCGGACATGGAGCAGGCCGTCAAGGGCGCGATGATCGCAAAGATGCGCAACGGCGGCCAGGCCTGCACGGCCGCGAACCGATTCTACGTCGAGGAGAGCGTGGCCGACGAGTTCGCCGAGAAGCTCGGCGCTGCGATGTCACGCCTGACGATCGGCGCCGGTACGGCGTCCGACACGGAGTGCGCGCCGCTGATCAACGCCGAGGCCCGGGACAAGCTGAGCCGGCTCGTCGATGACGCCGTCGCGCGCGGCGCACGGATCGTCTGCGGCGGCCGGCCGATCGGCGGCAAGGGCTACTTCGTCGAGCCGACCGTGCTGACCGACGTCCGGCCGGGATCCGTGCTGCTCGACGACGAGATCTTCGGCCCCGTCGCCCCGATCATCCCCTTCCGCGATCTCGGCGAGGCGATCGCCGCGGCGAACGCGACTCCGTATGGCCTCATCGCATACGTCTACACGCAGGACCTCGCGCGGGGGCTCGCCGTCTCCGAGGCGCTCGAGGCCGGGATGATCGGGCTGAACCGCGGCCTCGTCTCTGACCCGGCCGCCCCGTTCGGTGGCGTGAAGGAGAGCGGGCTCGGACGCGAGGGCGCCGATGTCGGAATGGCCGAATTCCTCGAGACGAAGTACATCGCGACGGGCTGGTAGCCGACCGGCGGCCCGAGTCGACCGCCCCGCCGCGGGTTCAGCGGGCGAGGCGCTCCCTGAGCCACGTCTCGAAGCGCACCTTGAGTGCGACCGGGTCTGGGAGAAAGAGCGGGCACGTGGCGTTGCCTGGCTCGATCCGGACGTGGAGGAAGTGCGGGCCGGGCTCCGCGAAGGCGCGGTCGAGCGCCTTGACGACCCCACCCCGATCCGACGCGACGGAGACGACCGCCCCGACCGACCGCGCCATCTCGGCGAGGTCGAGCTTCCCGGCGTATGTCGGGACGTCTGCCGTCGAGCCGTAGACGCCGTTGTCGAGCAGGACCACGATGACCTTCTCAGGCGCGAGGAAACCGAGCGTTGCGAGCGCATTCAGGTTCATCAGAAGCGAGCCGTCGCCCTCGATCGCGACGACCCGTTCTATCGGCTCGTGGTCGAGCGCGAGCGCGAGACCGGTCGCGACCGAGACGGCGAGCCCCATCGAGTCGAGCAGGTAGAGGTAGTTCGGGCGGTCGGAGATGGCCGCGAGCTCGCGCGTTGTCGCCGCGCACGTGACGATGACGGGCACGGTCTCGATCGCCGGAAGGATCGCCTCGAGTGCCTCGATCCGCTTCATAGGCCGGCCTCCGCCTTGGGCGCCCAGAAGTCCATGAGGAGGGCGACCGGGCGGTGGGTCATCTCTGCGTGTCGGTACGCCTCGACGATTGTCCCGGTCCAGTCGTCGGACGAGTTGCGACGGTCCACGAGGAACACCGGGATCCGGGCCGCGTCCAGCATGGCGGGCACGCCCCCGCTGAACGAGTGGATCATCGAGTTGTACTCGCCGAGCCCGCCGCGTGTGTTCGCGAGGACGAGCAGCGGGACGTTGTAGGCGACGGCGAACGTCGTGAGGGCCGTCAGCGAGTTGCCAAGGCCGTTGTCCTGGACGAGCATCGCGGCGCGGCGGCCCGCGAGCGCGATCCCGCCGACGATCCCCACGCCCTCCTCTTCCCGCGAGATCGGGAACGCGACCGGCGAGCCGGCCTGGCCGCTCCGGACGCGGAAGTGCTCGATGATCGGCGCGATCGAGCTCGACGGAAGGTACGCGAGGAAATCGAGCTTCAGGCGCTCGATGCCCGCGATGACGGCATCGGTCTGGGCTGTCACGCGGTGGCCTCCGGTCTCGCTCTACCCTCGACCAAGGCGAGTGGCGGCCGGTGAACCTGGCCGCCCTTCATGACGAAGTCGACCGCCGTCAGGGCGGCCACGTCCGCGAGCGGGTCGCCGGGAACCGCGATGATGTCCGCCCACTTGCCAGCCTCGAGCGTACCGGCCTCGCCGGCGACGCCGAGAAGCTCGGCGGCGAGGGTTGTGGCGCTCCGGATCGCCTCGATCGACGACATGCCCAGCCGCGTCTCGAACGCGAACTCCTCGGCCTCGTTGACCTCCGTCCACGGTGCCGAGCCGGCATCGGTCCCGAACACGACCTTGACGCCCGCGTCGAGGCAGTTGCGGAAGGAACGCGCCTGGATCGCCGGCGTGTGCCCCCAGAGCGGGGTCCGCTCGCGGGCCCGGACCTCGGAGACGTACTCGGTCGGCAGGAGCATGGGACAGAGGTAGACGCCCTGCGACGCAATCTTCCGTGCGACCTCGGGGCGAACAGAGAAGCCGTGCTCGATCGAGTCGACGCCGGCATCGAGGGCCATCCGGACGCCGGTGTCCGATGTCGCGTGGGACGCGACACGCGCACCGCGGGCATGGGCCTCGTCCACGATGGCCTTGAACTCCTCGGCGGTCCAATTCGGCGCCGACTCGATGTAGCCGTCCTCCGTCATCCGCTCACCCGGACCGCCGTTCGCGTAGACCTTGATCCACTCCAGGCCATACGCCATCTGTTCGCGGACCGCCCGCCGGCACCCCTCCGCGCCGTCGGCGACAAGGACGCCGGACGGGTACTTCCAGTCGTCGCGATAGCCCGAGATCGAATACGTGCCGGTGCTCGACATCGCCGGGCCGGCAACCTGGAGCCGCGGTCCCGGGATGACCCCCTCCGCGACGCCGTCGCGAAGCCCGACATCGTCGTAGCCGGCGCCTTCGGTCCCCATGTCCCGGGCCATCGTGAACCCGTGGTCGAGCGCGATGCGGAGCGCTCGCACGGCCCGCACCACGCGGTGGGCGCGGTGCTCCTGGAGGAGCTGATACGGGAAGTCGGCCTTGCCCCGCGTCCCCTGGAGGAAGACGTGGGTGTGGCAATCGATGAGGCCCGGCATGAGGACGCGATCTCCGAGGTCGATGATGCGGGTTCCGCTCGGCAGCGGCGCTCCGACGGATTCGATCCGCTCACCGCGCACGCCAATGACGGCATTCTCCTCGTAGCGCCCGGACCGGACGTCGAGGAGGCGGCGTGCTCGGATTCCCACGAGCTCCGAGATGGCCTGGTTCGTCTCACTCATGTCTCTTCCTCCTCCGACCGGTTCGACGCTATGGCTTCGTATGCCGGCGAACGTAGTCGATGAGCCGACGGATCCCTTCCGTCACATCCTCCAGCGGCGCCGAGTACGCGATCCGCAGCCCGTGCTCCTGCGTCTCGTCGAACGCGGTCCCCGGGACGACGGCGACGTACTGCTCCTCAAGGACACCCATGGCGAGCTCCGAGGCAGGCGGGGCGCTCTCGGGGTACGTGACCCAGAAGTAGAAGGCGCCTTCAGCCGGGGAGTACCTGAGGACGTCCTGAGCGCCGAGGAGGTCGAGGATCGCTCGCCGTCGGCGGGCGAACTCGGCCACCATCCGTTCGCGGTCGTCCTGCGGACCGTCGAGGGCGGCCGCCGCACCGTGCTGCTCGAACGTCGGGGCACAGACCGTCGTGTACTGGTGAACGCGGAGCGCCCACTTGACGAGCTCGCGCGGTCCCGCGAGGTAGCCGAGGCGCCAGCCATCCATCGCGTAGGCCTTCGCGAAGCCGGAGACCAGGAGCGTCCGCTCGCGCATCCCCTGGAGCGATGCCGGCGACACGTGGCGCACGCCGTCGTAGATGAGATGTTCGTAGATCTCGTCGGAGAGCGCGATGGCGTTCGTGCCCTGGAGCTTCGCCGCAATGGCCTCGAGCCGCGGCTGGTCGAGGACCGCTCCGGTCGGGTTCTGGGGCGTGCAGAGGATGACCATTCGGGTCCGCGGCGTGATCGCCCGCCCGAGTGCCTCGGGGTCGATCCGCCAGCCGTCACCCTCCTGAAGCTGGAGGAAGACGGGGACACCGCCGGCGAGGCGGACGCACTGTGCGTAGTGGGGCCACGCCGGGACTGGGATGATCACCTCGTCGCCCGGATCGAGGTAGGCCATCATCGCGATCCACACCGCCTCGTTCGCACCGATCGTCACGACGATCTCGTCCGCCGGCGCGTAGGTCAGCCCGTTGTCGCGGCCCAGCTTGGCAGCGATCGCGTTCCGCAGCTCCGGGATGCCCCAGTTCGATGCGTAGTGGACCGCTCCGGCGTCGAGCGCCTTCACGGTCGCACGCTTGATAAGGGCGGGCGTGTCGAAGTCGGGGCGCCCGATCTCGAGGTGGTAGATGTGGACTCCCTGGTCCTCCAGCTCGTGCGCGCGGTCGAAGATGACCCGGATCTTGGACGCTGGCACGTCGGCGAGTCGGGCCGCGGGTCTGAGCAGCGATTCGTTCATGTCGGTCCTCCACTGCGTTGAGTCTGTGAGAGACGCGTCGAGCGGGAGTCCGCAGGACGTGATCGTTCGTTCACGCTCCGTAGTTCTCGAAGAGTGCCGGTGTGCCGCCGGCGTGCCACAGGACGACGGTCCTGCGCTCGAGGCGGCCGGCCCGTGCCCAGGCGGCGATCCCGGCCGCCACCCGCGCGGTGTAGACCGGGTCTGCGGCGATCCCTTCGGTCGCGCCCAGGAGATGAGCCGCATCCGCGGCCCCCGGTGAAGCGGTGCCGTACGGCAGCCATGACGTCAGGTCGTCGAGGATGATCTCATCGCTCCAGCGCGAGCGACCGGCCGACCGACCCTCACCCCACAGTTCACGGAGCTCGGACATGAGCAGGACGAGATGGCCGCGGAACACGGACTCTGACGGCGCCGTTGAGAAATAGGTCGGAACCCCGATCACGGTCGTCGCGAGTCCGGCACGCCAGAGCGCCACCCGGAGGCCAGCGTATGTGCCTCCCGTCGCGGCGCCGACGAACAGGTAGTCGGGCGATACGCCGATCGTGCTGAGTTGCTCGGACAGCTCCATCCCGGCGAGCACCTGACCCGACGCACCGACCACGCCCGATGCGCCGAGCACGACTTCGTACGGAACCCCCTGCCCGTTTCGTATCTCCCCGAGGACCTCGCGGAGGAGGGTGTCTCGGGTGCCGGCGGCGGAGTCCGACGCATACCGAAGCTCGGCGCCGAGCAGCTCGCATACCCGCTCGTTGGGGCTCGGCTCGGCCGGCCTCGGTCCCGAGAGGACAAGGATGCAGCGCAGCCCGGCTCGCGCGGCCGCCGCGGCCGTCAGCCGGCAGTGGTTCGCTCGACCCCGTCCGGAGGTCACGAGCGCGTCCGCCCCCTGCGCGAGGGCTGCGCCCACGTGGAACTCAAGGTTGCGCAGTTTGTTGCCCCCGAGTCCGATCGACATCAGGTCCTCGCGTTTCATCCAGACATCGACGGCCGGATCGTGGCCGGCGGCGGCGGCGATCGCGCCGAGAGCATGGCTGAAGCGCGGCAGGTGCTCGAGCGGAGTCGGTTTCGTGAACAGCTCGACCTGCGGGAGCGGCGGCGCGGCGGCGCGGCCGGCGGTCGTGCTGACGGCCCCCTGTTGCCCGGTCATGAGCCCAACGCGGGGCGCAGCGGGTGGCACTGCCGGTGGGCTGGGTGCTCGACGATCCGGGCGAGGAACTCGACGATGAGCTGGACGCCGACAAATGACGTCAGCTGAGCCGCGTTGTCGATCATCGGATTGACCTCGACGAGGTCGAACCCGATGACGTGGGCGCGGCGGGCGATCGCGATGAGCGCGTCGCGGAGCTCGTCGTAGGAGAGGCCGCTCGGCTCGGGCGCGCTCGTCCCAGGCACGATCGACGGGTCGAGCACATCGACATCGATGCTGACGTAGACCGCGCCGTCCTTCGGGAGGAGCTCGGCGAGGCCCTCGGGTCCCCGCCGGCGCAGGTCCCGCGCCGTGACGATCGCATTCCCGTCACGGATCGAATCGCTGGCGTCCTCCTCGTGCGTCCGGAAGCTGCGAATGCCCACCTGGATGATCCGCTCCACATGGTCGAGCGTCGTGATCATCCGCATCGGATTCCCGTGCGAGTGGATGACACCATGGACGAACGGCTGGTAGTCGACGTGGGCGTCGAAGTGGACGACGGTCAGCCGCTCGGAGAACGCCCGGACGATCGAGTACGAGATTCCGTGGTCGCCGCCGAGGACGACCGGCATGGCACCGCGATCAAGGATCGTCCGGACCATCGCGGTGGCGTTGTCCCAACTCTGGTCCGGCCGAGTGTAGATGACGTCGACATCGCCGCAGTCGACGATTCGCCGGTTGTCGAGCTCGTAGTCGAGGTAGCGACGACCCTCATCGATGTCCCAGAAGCCCCCGTGGCTCTGGGGCGTCCCGCCCGCGAAACGCATCGAGAGCTCGCGCAGGCGGCGGGGCCCGAGTCGTGCGCCGGGCAGCCAGCCGGTTCCCTCGTCGCTCGGAAAGCCGAGCACGGCGACGTCGGCGTCGAGCTCGGCGAGGTTCGTGCACGTAGGGGCGCGCAGGAATGAGACGAGCCCGGTGAACGGAAGGTCGAGCCGATCACCCACGGCTGTCGGACTCCGGCGCACGCACAGACTCCATCGCCGTCAGACGTCGTCGTGGAGAATGCGCCGGAGGAACTCGGCGGTGCGGGGCTGCTTCGGCGAGGAGAAGATCTCCTTCGGGGCGCCCTCCTCGATGATCACGCCCTGATCCATGACGACGATGCGCTCGGCGACCTGGCGCGCGAACTGCATCTCGTGGGTCACGACGACCATCGTCATCCCGTCCTCCGCGAGGAGTCGCATCGTCCGGAGCACCTCGCCGACGAGCTCCGGGTCGAGGGCCGAGGTGACCTCGTCGAAGAGCATGACCTCGGGCTGCATCGCGAGGGCTCGCGCGATCGCGACGCGCTGTTGCTGACCGCCCGACAGCTGATGGGGGTACGCGTTCGCCTTGTCGAGGAGCCCGATGTGCGCGAGAAGGGCCTCAGCACGCTCCGTGGCCGCGGCGCGGTCGAGGCCGCGCACGTAGATCGGGGCCTCGATGACGTTAGCCATGACCGTCATGTGCGGGAACAGGTTGAAGCGCTGGAAGACCATCCCGACCTCGGCCCGGACGGCTCGCATCGCGCTCTCGGACGGACGTTGCGTCTTGCCATCCGGTCCCGGGATCGCGAGCGGGACGCCCTTGACGGTGATCGAGCCCGCGTCGATCCGCTCGAGCGCGTTGATCGTCCTGATGAGCGTCGTCTTGCCCGAGCCGCTCGGGCCGATGACGACGAGGACCTCGCCCGGGGCGACGTCGAGCGAGACGCCTCGCAGAACCTCGACCGCGCCGAAGGACTTGTGGACGTCACGCATCGAGATGAGAGGCCCGGCGGCGGCAGCGGTCGCGGACGGCCCGGCGTTGTGGTTCATCGTGAGCTGATGCGCAGGCGCCGCTCGATCGAGCGGACGCCGAGGCTGGCCGGGTAGCTGATCGCGAGGTAAATCACGAAGATGATCGAGTAGATCTCGATGTACCGGAACGTCTGTGCGGCCAGGAGCTGCCCGGAGAAGAGCAGCTCGGAGACCGAGATCGTCGAAACAAGTGCTGTGTCCTTGAAGAGCGAGATGAAGTAGTTCCCGACCGGTGGGATGACGATCCGGAACGCCTGGGGGAGGATGACGTGCCGGAGTGTCAGGCCCGTCGGCATCCCTAGGGCGTCGGCCGCCTCCCACTGGCCCTTGTCGACGGCGTCGATCCCCGAGCGGAAGACCTCGCTGAGGTACGCACCGGTGTTGACGCCGAGCCCGATGACACCGGCGACGATCGGGTCGAGCCGAAGCCCGAAGAACGGGAAAACGTAGTAGATGTAGAAGAGCTGAAGGAGCAGGGGCGTCCCACGGATGAGCTCCACGAACGCCCGGGCGGGCCAGCTGAAGTATTTCTTCCGCGCATCGAGCTGGGCGAGAGCCAGAAAGAGGCCGATGACCAGGGCGAACGCCATGCTGGCGAACGTGAGGAAGACCGTCAGCTGTAGGCCCGCCCAGAGACTGGGCAACCATTCCGAGGCCCGGTCGAAATTCACCCGTCAGGCTCCGACATCGGCGGATCCGCTCCTGCCCAAGGTGATCTCGAAGCCCGCTGCCCCTACGGCTTCAGGAAGAAGTCAGTCGGCGTGAGGCCCCACTTCGTGAAGATCGCGGCGACCGTGCCGTCGGACAGCATCTGCGTGTACGTCGAGTTGAACGCGTCGAGGAATGCCTGGTCGCCCTTGGCGATGCCGAACGCGCAGTTCGACGTGCTCTTGCTCTCCGGGATGTAGTCGCTGACGATCTGGAAGTTGAGGCTCGGGTTTTGCGTGAGTGCGTAGGCCGAGAGCGAGGCGTCGACAACGCCGGCGTCGATGCGGCCCGCGGAGAGGTCAGCGAAGACGTTCTCGATCTTCGGATACTGCTTGATATCGATAGTCGTCCCGCCGGTGCACTTCGCGCTCGCCGCCTTCAGCGTGTCGACGTAGGTCGTGCCGATGTACGTGCCGGCGCTCTTGCCGCAGAGATCAGCAAGCTGATGGATATTCTTCGGGTTGCCCTTGACGACGTCGAGGGCCTCGGGGTTGTAGAACGTCGTCATCGTGAAGTCGATGACCTGGGCCCGCGCCGGCCTGATGTACATCGCATCGCCGATGATTTCGATCTGCCCGCTCTGGAGGCCAGGGATGAGGCTCCCGAACGGCGTGGTTACCATGTCGATCGTCGCGCTGATCCCCTGCCGCTTGAGAAACTCGACAAGGATGTCCGTGAGCGCGCCGCTCGGCCCCTTCGTCGAGTCTACATAGGACAGCGGCGCGTCGTTCGACGTGCCGACGATGAGCTTGCCGTCCGCCTTCACCTTGGCGAGCAGGCCGGTGAGGGCCGCGGTCGCGCTGGCTCCGGGAGTCGCGCTGGCGGCCGCCGTCGACGACGGTCCAGCGCTCACCGGCGCCGAAGTGGGAGCGGTCGTGCCCGAGCACGCCCCACCGACGAATGCGGCGACCACCAGGATCGCTGCCAATCGACTGCGCGAGGACATGGGGTACTCCTCCAATGGCTGCATCAATTCATGGAATGATGCAAGACGGGCCCATTAGAGCGCACCCTCGAGGTGCTTGTCAAGAATCGGCACATTGGGGATGCGTGGTTCCCAAGTCGTGCGCGAACGGGTTGCTCGGTTGGAGTCCAACGGCCCTCCAGGAGGGGTCCATTGGCCCTCGAGGAGGGCCAATGGAGACGTCGCGGGATGCTGTATCTATCCTGCAACAAGCGCTATGCTGCAGGAACTTGGATGGAGCCCGGATTGCAGTCGACTGACCGCCACCCGGGCGACCATCGGAAATGCGCGCTTCCCGGCGCGCCTACGGAGAGACAGAATGGCGGGTCCGCTCCTCCTGCCCGAGCGAATTCGCATGAACCAGGATCGCCTTAGTCCCGGCCAGCGCCGGGTCGCCCGTTTCTGCCTGTCGCAGCCGCGCTCCGCGAGCGAGCTGGCTGCGGTGCGAATCGGGGGCATGATCGGGGTGAGCGAGTCGACGGTCGTCCGCCTTGCGCTCCGCCTCGGCTACGTGGGATTCCCGGAGCTCCAGCAGGCAATCCGCGAGACCCTCAAGCCGGGCGCCGGGGACGACGCGTCGGCGGCCTCGACCCGGCAGGGGGCGACAACTACGGCGGCCATGCTGGAAGCGGACTCACGGAACCTCGCGGAGATCGCCGCACGCCTCGACCCTGCGGACGTCGGGCGTGCCGTGGACCTGCTCGCGGACACGCGGACGATTTACGTCGTGGGCTTTCGGACGTCGTTCAGTGTCGCCTACCTCGCGAGCTTCCTGCTTCAGCAGATCCATCCGCAGACGCGGCTCATGGACGACTCCGGCGGCAGTCTCGTCAATGACGTCGCGGCGATGGGACCCGGCGACACCGTCGTCGCCATCGCCTTCCCGAGGTATGTGCGCAAGACAATCCAGGTCGTCGAGTACGCGATCGCTCACGGCATCCGATCGATTGCGATCACCGACAGCTTCCTCTCCCCGATTGCGACAGCGGACATCATCTTCTCGGTCCCCCACGACACGCCGAGCTTCTTCAACTCGAACGTCGCAGCGACGGTCGTCGTTAACGCGCTCGTCGCCGAGTACGCGGACCGGACTGCCGGCCGGTCGTCACGCGACCAGCGGCATCTCGTCGAGACCTTCTACGAGGTCGTCGATGCCGACGTCAGTGGCAGGAACGGCCGGCGCTGACGCCGCACCCGAGAAAGGTGGCCGAATGCAACCCGTTCAGATCGCGCTGCTCGGCTACGGTCCTGTGGCGCGTGACTTCATCGTGCTCCTCGGCGAGCGTGACACGGACCTACGTCGGCGATACGGCATCGCGCTGTCCGTTGCCGGGATCCGCACGGAGAGCCAGGAGATCATCCTCCGGCCCGCGGCGACCGGGCCAGAGGCCGTCCCCGCGCGCGAGGCATGGACGCCCGCAGGAGAGCTTGGCGCGTTCCTCACCTCGAGCGCGGCCTCGGTCGCCGTCCAGGCGATTCCGAGTGACGACCGGCTCGTCGACACCGCGACGGCGCAGATGTTGGCAGCCTTCGATGCCGGGATGGACGTCGTGACCGCAACGAAGACGCACCTCGTCCGGCGTTGGGGCGTCCTCGCGGAGGCTGCCATCCGGACGGGCCACCGGGTGAGAATCTCCGGCGCGACGGGAGCCGCCCTCCCAGCTGCCGATCTAGCTCGCGTCAGCCTCCGCGGGTTCCCCTGTCGGGCGATCCGCGGGTCGCTCAACGGCACGAGCAGCTTTGTCCTCGAGCAGCTCGACGCGGGCGGCTCGCTGGCCGACGCCGTCCGCGTGGCCCAGTCGCGCGGAATCGCCGAGGCGGACCCCACGAGCGACCTCGACGGGCGCGACGCGGCCGCCAAGCTCGTCCTCCTCGCCAACCTCCTCTGGGGGGTCGGCGCATCGATCGATGCGATCAAACGGGAGCCAATTGACGGGTCCGTCGCGGCCCGGGCCGCAGCCGCCGCCCGGGCCGGTCGGCGGCTGCGCGCCGTAGCGAGCGCGGACGTTGAGACTGGCCGCCTCGAGGTCGGCCTCGAGGCGCTGGAGCCCGGCGACCCCCTCTTCCCGCTGAGCGGGCCCGAGAAGGCGGTCGCCTACGACTGCGGCGTCGTCGGTCAGATCGTGGTGTCCGGCGGGCGATCGAGCCCCCGTGGCGCAGCGCAGGCGATGCTCAAGGACGTGCTCGGTCTTGTCCTTGAGGCCGGCCCAGCCGGCTTCGACTGATCAGGTTCGGAGAGGATGAGATGAAGGTTCTCATGGCCGTCCCCAACGTCTGCGAGGGGAAGAACGCCGCCATCATCGAGCGCATCGTCGACGCCGTCCGCGGCGTGGATCGCGTGACGCTCCTCGACGTCTCGTCCGATGAGAACCACAACCGGACCGTCCTGACGTATCTCGGCGAAGTGGAGCCGGTCCTCGAGGCCAGCCGCCGCATGGCGCTCGTTGCGCTCGAGCTCATCGACATGCGGACGCACAAAGGCGAGCATCCACGCGTCGGGGCGGTCGACGCCGTCCCGTTCGTCCCTGTCCGGGGGATGGAGATGGCCGAGGCCGTCCAAGTTGCCCACAGCTTCGGGCGATTCCTCGGTGAGCGCGGCATCCCTGTCTGGTACTACGGGGCGGCCGCAGCCGGGCCGGGCCGACCCGTCGGCTCGGGGAAGCTCACCCAGCAGCTCCTCGGCGAGTACGAGAACCTCTCCCGCCAGGTCCTCGACGACGCGTGGCCGCCCGACGAGGGCGCGCAGGCGTTCGACCCGCGCCACGGCGCGTGCACCGTTGGCGCCCGCTCCCACCTCATCTGCTTTAACGTCAACCTTGCCTCGACCGATGTGTCAATCGCGAAGCGGATCGCGAAAGTGATCCGCCAGAGCAGCGGCGGCTATCGTGACGTCCAGGCGATCGGCCTCGCGCTCGAGAGCCGCGGCCTCATCCAGGTCTCGACGATGACGACCCGCGATGTCGATACGCCGCTGCCGCGGCTGCTCGAGACGATCCGCTTCGAGGCAGCCCGGCACGGCGTCGCCGTCGTCGGGACGGAGTTCAGCGGCCCGATTCCGCTGCGAGCGCTCGAGGAGGTCGTTCGGCACTACCTCCAGCTCCATGACTTCTCGGTCAACCAGGTCATCGAGAGCGCGCTCATCCCGTAGGGTCAGGTGCGGCCGCCTCCTTTGGCGGCGTATCAGCCGATCGAATCCGCGTTCGCGCGTCTTCGACATTCAGCCGGCGCAGCAGAATGTCGCGCGGGCGACCATTATGTCCAACCGTCCTTGGCAGCCCAGGTCCTCCATCGAAGCCAGCGCGGTTCACCCCGGTGGGCGTGGAAGAGGACGAGCCGGACGCCGGCCAAGGCGAGCTCACAGAGCCTCAGGAGGAACGGCGCCCAGCATTGCCCTCGTCGTCGGTTCTTCACTCCAACGACGCGAGGATGACCCGATGGCCGATTCCTTGGTCAGCCGGTTCGGCTGTTCGCGGTCATCGGGGACACGACCTTCATCGGGGACACGACCTTTTCTCCTCCACGACCCCTGGCCCCAGCGTTCACCACATCACCCAGCCGCCGGTCAGATTTACCGCCTGACCGGTCATGTACGAAGCCGCATCAGACAGGAGGAAACAGATCAGCCCTGCGCACTCGTCGGCCGAGCCTGTTCGCCCCAGCGGGACGGTCTTGACACGGGCCGCGTCGAGTTCCTCGGGTGTGATCCGACGGAGCGCCGAGATCCCCTCGAGGACCTTCTCCTGCATCGGGGTGTCGATGATCCCGGGACAGATCGCGTTGACGCGCACGTTATGCGGCGCGAGGGCGTATGCGAATGAGCGCGTAATCGAGAGGACGGCAGCCTTTGTGGCTGCGTAATGGGCGAGGTCAACTGTGGTTGCGAGCTTCGCGGAAGCCGATGACAGGTTCACGATCGCCCCGCCGGCGGGCATGGTGGGTCCGATGCCCTGAATCAGGAAGAACATCGACTCGGCGTTGATCCGGAAGATCCGCCGCCAATCCTCCGTGGTCACCTCAAGGATGGGCTTCACGAAAAGGATTCCGGCCGCATTCACAAGATATTGGGCTCCGCGGCCCGCCTCTATAACCCGCGCCCGGCCGGTCTCCTCGCCCAGGTCGGCAACGACCGGCGTCGCGCCGAGGTCGGCAATCGGACCCAACCCAGCCTCGCTGATGTCCACCGCAAGGACCGAGGCGCCTTCCGAGAGCAGGCGCTTGGCGGTCGCGAGCCCAATCCCGCTCGCCGCACCGGTTACTACGGCCAGACGGCTCGTCGCATAGCCCATCGAGAGCCTCCTCCATCCGCCCGGTTTCTGGGTGCGCGATGCGACCCGGACATCCGGGCCGCCGTTGCTGGACGCTGTGGTCTGGTCGACCGGAACTGGCAGTCGCATCCGCCAGAAGGTGAATTCCGGCGACCCGGTGCGGATAACCTGACTACGGGTCGAGAGGGTTCGGCGGCTCGGGCGATGCGACATCGCGGTCGGTCTCGACCCGTCTCTCAGGCCGAGCCGCGCGCGCATAGACGAGGACAGATCGCTCGAATTCGATGACCGTCTCATTGCGCTGGTTGAAGCCACGGGTCCGGACTCGGACGATCCCCTGACCCGGTCGAGAGCGAGAAGGCCGCACTTCGAGGACTTCGCTCGAGGCATACAGGGTGTCGCCCGCGAACACCGGCGACGTCAGCTTGATGTTGTCCCAACCCAGATTGGCCACGGCATTCTGGCTCACGTCAGCCACGCTCAGTCCCGTGACGATCGCCAAGGTCAGGGTGCTCACGACAAGGGGGCGCCCGAACTCGGTTCGCGCGGCGTAATCGGCATTCACGTGGATCTGGTGGGTATTGCTCGTCAGCAGGGTGAACCACGTGTTATCGGTCTCGCTGATCGTCCGCCCGTTGACGTGACGGTAGACGTCACCGACGGTGAAGTCCTCGAGGAAGCGCCCCTCCCAGTCGATTCTCATGATCCAGACGTGCCCCCAAGGATCGACGCGCTCTTGAGTTCGGCCAGCTCATCGCGGTCGATTACACCGAGCTCGAAGGCCCGGCCGGGTGCGAACCGGCCATGGGCTGTAGCGCGGCGCAGGAGTACCCGGGCGTGGCGATCGGTCGCCCGATCAGACATGATGCCCTCGATGATAGTTGCGCCGCGGCCTTCGTTGACCGCTGCCCGGTAGGCGTCAAGTTTGGCCGCCTCGACCTCGAGGGTTGCCGGTGCGAAGGCGGCATCGAACGCCAGCAGGACGGCGAACAATTGGGCCGGGTGGCCGACCCACTTGCCGGTCATGCCGAGATCGCGGGCCTGGATCGCGTCGTCATAGACAAGCCGCATCCGGACGAGAAATCGTTCGCGGTTGGCGGCGGCATCGAGCGCCGGGTCGCTGACCGGGTAGTCGAGCGTCATTCCGTCTATCGCCGGCACTCCCAAGGCGCCGGCGACGGCCACGATCTCCCCCCGCGCCCAGCTTGCCAGGGCGTGGTCGGTCGAGATCGCGGGCAGGCCGAGGTCAGCCGAGTAGTCGGCCAGCCCGAAGATAAGCGCGCAGGCGCGCGACGCGGCACGGACGGCGATCTCTGCCAACCGGGCGACGGCCCACCCGGACTCGATCAGAAAGGCAACACGGATCGTTCCCTGCGCCAGGCCGAGAGCTGCCTCCCCCTGGTCGAGGATGTCGTACAGCAGGCCGACTTCTTCTGGATGCTCGAGCTTGGGAAAGACGATTCCGTCCAGCGCGTATCGTCCCGGTGGCGAGGCGTCGGCAATCTGCCACATGACGCTATACAGATCGTGCACTGTCGTGCCGAGGGCAAAGCCGGGCGGTCGGAAGAAGCGGAGTGTCGCCGGGCCATCGCCCGTCCAATCTGCCCCGGCGACGAGGTTCGCCGCATTGGCGAGTCCCTGAGCCACGACGTCGTTGCGGAGGGCCTGGGCGTCTTCCCCGTCGAGCATGACAAGCGGCGCCCGCCGCGGTGTCGCCAGAAGTCGCTCGACTTCTCCCCGGTCGGTCTCCAGGCGTTCGGCCAGGTTGCCGCCGGTCAATCCCATCCGCTCGAGGATCCGCGCCATCGGCTCGGTGCCGCCCTCGATCGCCTTGCGGCCCATCGCCTCGTCGCCTGCCGGCGTCGTGAAATGCGCCGCCTGGCGCCAAAAGCGGAGAGGGAGGGCCACCCGACGGCCAGTCAGCGCGGAGGAGCCCGCTTCCTGACGCCGAGTGGCCTCCCTGATGTGGTCCTCGAGCGACCGCCGATCGCTCGTCACGCCGGATCCTGCCATTCCGCGGCGGCTTCGAGGGCGGCCCGGAGATCGGCGAGGAAGGCTGCCGCGGAAGCGCCGTCCAGCGCTCGGTGATCGGCCGAGAGAGTGGCGGTTAGCATCGGCCGGATCCCGACCGCGCCGCCGATGACGACCGCTCGCGGCTCGATCCGAGCGGTCGCCAGGATCGCGACCTGCGGCGGCGTGATGATCGCGGTGAAGCCCGAGATCGGGTACATCCCGAGATTGCTGAGGGTGAACGTGGCGTCATTGATCTCCGCCGGCCGAAGTCGTCCAGAGCGCGCCCGCTGGGTCAGATCGCGGAGACCAATGGCGAGGGCTGCCACGGATCGATCCGTGCAATCGAGGAGGGCTGGCGCAATGAGGCCGTCGTCGAGGGCGATGGCGACGCCGATGTTGATGGCGTCGACAAGCCGGAGCTCGTCATCTGCCCAGATCGCATTGAACGCCCGATGGCTGGCCAGGCTCATCGCCAACGCTCGGAGCAGATAGGCCGTGACGGTCACCCGCTCGTCGGGGGCGTGTCCCGCGTTGCGCCGAGCCGCAGACTCCAGGACGGCGGTCATGTCGACCTCGACGCTCACGTAGAAGTGCGGTGCGACCTGCTTGCTGTGGACCATCCGGCGAGCGATCGCCGCGCGCATCGGACTCAGGGCGACGGCGTGCCAACCAGCGCTCATTCCTCCGTCTCGAGCTGGCCGATGACCTCCCCGACGGGGACCTCGCTGCCAGCGTCGTGGATGATCTCTACGAGGATGCCGCTGGCGAGGGCCTCCATCTCGACAGTCGACTTCTCCGTCTCGATCTCGGCGATCGGCTCACCCCGCTGAACCTTGTCTCCGACCGCCTTCAGCCATGACGCGATCCGCCCGGTGGACATGTCGTAGCCAAGCTGGGGCATCTCGATCGGGACGCGCATCGACCACCTCCTGGGACGGCCGCCCTACCCGGCCGAAGTCGCAGCGAAACGTACAACAAACGATTGTGCCCCGCAACCCTCCGGTGTCGCGGTGAAGCCGTTCATGTCCGGATTGACAATCGTTTGTTCAATCAGGTACGTTCGGTACAGTCAGGTCGAGGAGATCTAACCGAGGGCGGATGACATGGGCGACTTCGATGGCAGAGCGGTGCTCGTCACCGGCGGCGCGCTCGGCATCGGGCGCGGGATCGTTTGGGCGTTCGCCGCAGCCGGGGCTCGGGTAGCGATCGCAGATGTCGATGGGCCCGCAGCCGAGGCCTTGGCCGCCGAGCTCGGGGCGACGGGCGCCCGCGTCGTCGCGGTGGTCGGAGACGTCGCCTCGGCGACGGATGCCGAGCGGATTGTCAGCCAGACGGTCGCGCATCTCGGCCGGCTCGACATCCTCGTCAACAACGCGGGGATCCAGCCGACTCATTGGTACTTCCGGCTTGAGGACATGCCCGAGGAGGTCTGGGACCGGATCATCGGGGTTAACCTCAAGGGGGTGTTCCTCATGTCCAAATACGCTCTCCCGCGGATCCGCGAAACCGGGCGGGGCGGCGTTGTGGTCAACATGTCGAGCGTGCAGGGCCTTCAGTCGATGCCCGGCGTGCCCGCCTACGCGGCCAGCAAAGGCGGCATTCTCTCGCTGACACGGAACATGGCCCTCGATTACGCTGCGGAGGGCATCCGCGTCGTGGCCATCTGCCCGGGCACCATCGATACCGAGTTGGTCCGCGATCTGGCTCGGGCTGAAGGCGGGGACATCGAGGCCAATGTGAAGCGCTACGGATCGGTCCACCCCCTTGGACGCATCGGTCGCCCTGAGGATATCGCCGAGGCTGTCCTCTTCCTCGCCGGCGACCGGGCAAGCTTCATCACTGGCGAGTACCTCAGCGTCGACGGCGGCTTCATGGCCCAGGGGGCCTGGGCCTCGAGTGCTGGTGGCGACCGATGAGCGGAACCGACACGATCGATGCCGTCGAGGTGATGACGATTCAGGCGCAACTCCCCGCGCCGGTCGTCTTTGGCGAGTGGATCATGAACTATCGCGAATTCGCCCTCGTTCGAGTGACCTCCACAGCTGGGCTGCGCGGCTACGCCTACACGCTGACCCGGGACGGTGCCGTTGCCGAGCAGATCCGCAAGACGATCGCGCGCATGTACGTCGGGACAGCCGTCGGCGAGCAGGAGAGGACGTTCACGGTCGCCTGGCGACGCAGTCTCGCGTCCCATGCGGCCGGGATCGGGCTTCGCGCCCTGTCGATCGTCGACCTCGCCTCATGGGACTTGGCTGCGAAGGCGGCTGACCTCTCGATCGCCGGGCTGCTCGGTGGCGCGAATCGACCGATGCCGGTAACGGCGATCATCGGCTATCCCCCAGCCACGATGGGGCCGGAGGAGACGGGCGCCCAGACTGCCGAGCTCTACGCGTCGGGCTGGCGGCGGTTCAAGGCGCCGATCGCGGCCACTCCCGAGCGGACGGCCGCCCGACTTCGGGCCGCTCGCGCCGCAGCCCCGGATGCCTGGCTCGGCCTCGACGCCGCATGGGTGTATGACGATGTTGGAGTCGCAGCCGCGTTCGTCAACTCGATCGCCGACGTCAACCTGGGTTGGTTCGAGGATGTCTTCCCACCGGGAGATGCCGGGCAGCTGCGCCGTCTGCGTGAGCTCACCGCGACGCCGATCGCCACGGGTGATGAGCAGGGAGGCATCTACTACCCGGAGGCGCTGATCACCGAGGCGGCCGTCGACGTGGTCCGGGTCGATTTCACCTGCATGGGCGGGATCACCCGAGGCCGACGGATCATCGACCAGGTCCTCGCGGCGGGGCTGGCATTCGCCCCGCACATGTTCCCCCACGTCCACAGCCAGGTCCTTGCCGGCCTCGGTTACGCCGACGCGCCGATCGAGTGGGGGATCCCGTTCACGGGGGTCCACCCGATGGACGACCCGTTGCCCCAGCCGACCATCGAGGTAGGCGGGCGGATGGCAGCGTTACCCGAGGCACCCGGGTTCGGCCACCTCGTCGACCCGGAGTGGATCCGCTCTCAACCTCATGATGATCCCGATGGGATCCTCCGAGGCCTGTAATCGTTGGCCGTGCCGAACGCTCGGGCCATGATCTCGAGATGGTCGTTCGAGGACGCTCAGCCCGGTCTCACGATCGAGCACCCTGGGGGTCGGACGATCGGCTCCGACGAGCACGTATGGCTCGCGATGGTCTCGAACAACGCGAGCGACCTGCACGCCAATGCCGACTACGCTCGGACGACCGCTTATGGCCAACCGGTCGTCCTCGGTGCCCTCACCGTCGCCGTGGTGGCGGGCTTAGCGGAACCGATCGAGTGGCCGCCTGCGGATGCGGTCCTCGGCCGGTCCTGGGGCTGGATCTCAATCCGCCTCGCGGGCCCCGTCTTTGCCGGCGACACCCTGCGGGCGGAGTCGGTCATCCTCTCTGGTGTGCCCTTGGCGGATGGTCGAGGAGGTGTCGTCCGTCGCCGAATCGTCGGTCGAAACCAGCGCGGTGAGGAAGTGGCCGCCATCGAGGAAGAACGCCGGGTGGCCTGCCGTGGAGTCGGAACAAAGGATTGTTGACAATCGTTGGTCCCGTCTAGTACGGTGCGGCGCGAGCAGGACCATGCGGTCTTGCAGGGCTCGTCGTAGAGGAGGAACGCCGTGAACCAGGAAGCCACGCCGAGGGGCGACGGCGCCGTCTCGGCGGCTGTCCAGGGTCTGCTCGCCGGCCGGATCAGTCGGCGTGAATTTGTCCGACGGGCGACCATCCTTGGCCTCTCCGGCGGCGCGATCAGCGCAATCCTGGCTGCCTGCGGCTCGGCCGCGACTGCGGCCCCATCGGCCGCCGCAAGCTCGAGCGGGCCATCGGCCGCCGGATCGAGCCCCGCGGCATCGTCGGCTGGCGGGACCTTCGACCCGATGAAGTATGCCGGTACCAAGGTAAGCATCTTGATGACCGGTAGCGAGAACGACCACCGGGCCCTCGGAGACAAAGTCGCCCAACTCAAGACCGAAACGGGCATTGACCTCACGATCAGCGCGCCCGCCCTCAACGCTCTCATCCCAAAGACGGGTCAGGAGCTCGCTGCATCGCAGTCTGCGTTCGAACTCGTCAACTATCTGGGTTTCCTCACCACAGGCTACCTGTCGAACGGCTCGTTCGAGCAGCTCAACAAATACAAGGATGATCCCGCGGAGACGCCGCCAGACTGGGACTTCTCGGACTTCGCGACGGCGAACCTCAACAACGTCGGAATCTTCGATCCGACGACCAAGACGCTCGGCAAAGGGACCAATCTCTACGGCATTCCTGGTTTGCACAGCGGCTCGGTCGTCTACTTCTACCGGAAGGATCTCTTCGACGCGGCGGGTCTTCAGCCGGCCAAGACGTGGGACGATTTCAAGGCGGCGGCGAAGGCCCTGAACAAGCCGGGCCAAGTGGCAGGCTGCAGTTTCATCGGCGCCAACGACTTCTCCTTGGCCACCGTCTCCTGGTACACGACGTTCCTCACCACGGGCGGCGTCCTCCTGACCGGCAGCCCGGCGACCAAGGACTTCAAGCCCAACCTCAACAGTCCCGAGGCGGTCGGCGCGCTCCAGATGCTCATCGACTTGCTGCCGTATGCGCCGACGAACGTGACTTCGTATGGCTTCCCGGAGAACGTGGATGCGTTCTCCTCCGGCAAGATCGCCCAGATGGTCTTCTGGTCCACGATCGCCGGGCCGGTGTACAACCCGGCCACTTCCAAGGTCGCCACGATGACCGGCGTCACCCCGGTCCCAGCCGCGCCAGGTCAGACGTCGCAGGCGATCCTCGGTGGCTGGGGGGTCGGGATTCCAGCGAACGCCGACCCGACGAAGAAGGCAGCCGCCTGGCGGGCGCTCACATGGATGACGAGCAAGTCGTTCAACAACTACGAGGAGTTGCAGTACCAGATCGACCCGAGCCGGAATTCGACCTACAACGATCCGACCCTGATCGCCAAGCTGCCCTATCTGCCGATCTCCGGCGCGGCGAACGCCGGGGCCCACACCATCGAGACGTCTATCCTCGCCGACTTCTTCGGGATGAACGCGTCGATGAACGTCGAATTCAACAAGGCGCTCATCGGTGCGCAGGACGCCAAGACGGCCTGTGCCAACGTCCAGACGCTCTGGGAAGCCTCGCTCCGCAAGGCCGGCGTTCTCGTCTGATCGACGAAAACTACGGCCGCCCGAGAGCGCCTGCGACTGTTCAGGTGACCGGCAGGGTAGGTCGTCTTCCTGTGACCGAAAGGGGGGGCAGGACGTCGCGTTTGGTCTCGCGTAACACGCGCGACGTCCTGCTCCTGCTCGGTCCATGCCTCATCTACCTGTTCGCATTCTCGGTTTTTCCGCTGCTCTACAGTCTGCGGCTTTCGTTCACCGACCTGGGCATTGCGAAAGACTCGGGCCACTGGGTCGGTTTCGACAACTACGTCGCGGTCTTCAATGATCCGTTTTTCTGGAACGCGGCACGGACCACCGCAGTGATGGTGGGGTCGGCTGTCGTCCTGCAAGTTGTTCTTGGCGTTGGACTCGCCCTCTTCTTCAACCAGCGCCTGCGGGGCTCCTGGCTGGTACGCGGAGCGCTCATCCTGCCGATGCTCTTGACCCCCATCGTCGTGGGAGTCATGTGGAGGGCGATGCTCAACCCCGACTGGGGCATCGTCAATTGGGCCATCGGACGGCTCGGTCTGCCGCCCATCAACTGGTTGGGTTCGACGGATTGGGCCATCCGCACGCTGGTGATCGCGGACACCTGGCAATGGACCCCATTTGTATTCCTCGTCGTGTACGCCCGGCTGCAGGCGCTACCCGAGCATGTGTTTGAGGCCGTCCAAGTTGACGGCGCTGGCCGGTGGGCGACCTTCCGGTACATCACGCTGCCGCTCCTCGCGCCGGCGATTGCGTTTGCGGCCATCTTTCGGGCCATCGACGCTTTTCGCTCGTTCGACCTCGTCTATGGCCTGACCTATGGAGGACCAGCTCGCACAACAACGACGTTGAGCTTTCTGACCTACCAGACCGGATTCGACTTTCAGCAGTACGGGTATTCGGCGGCGATCGCCTACGTGATGGTCGTCGTCCTGATCGTCCTCTCCACGGTGACCCTCCGTTTCGTCCGCTTGCGCGGGCAGGAGGGCGCATGAGACACGTCGTCGGGCGGGTGGCTGCGTACGTTGTGCTCGCGCTCATCGCGATCGTCGCCCTCGGCCCATTCGCGTACCTCCTCATCCTGTCATTGAAGACACGGATCGAGATCGCCTCAGACGTGCCACCGACCCTGAGCTTCGACTGGTCGACGATCGTCAGGAACTACACCGAAGTGATCGGGACCCAGGGGATGCTCGCGTTCGTCGGGAACTCGATCATCGTGGTGGGCATCGCGACCCTCGTTGGCCTGATCGTCGGAACGCCGGCCGCCTATGCGTTCTCCCGGCTTCGCTTCCGAGGAAGAGACACATGGGCGTCCACGATCCTCAGCTTCCGGTTCATGCCTGGAGTCGCGGTCGCCATCCCCATCTTCCTGATGGTCACGTTTCTCCACCAGGAGGACTCCTATGTGGGACTGGTGCTGCCGTATGTGGCCTTCACCCTCCCGCTCGTCGTCTGGATCATGATTGGCTTCTTTGACGAAGTGCCGATGGAGATCGACGACGCGGCTCGAGTGGACGGTTGCGGCCGAGCCCAACTACTCCTGCGGGTGATGCTGCCAATCGTGCGCCCAGGATTGATCGTCGCGGCGATTTTCGGTGCCATCTTCGTGTGGAACGAGTTCCTCGTCGCGCTCTTTGTCATTAACTCGCGTGATCTCCAGACCGTGACGCTCGGAGCAGCGACGTTGGTCAGTGCCGACCGCCCGATCGACTGGAATATCGCTGCCGCCGTCGGGATCGTCACCATCATTCCGATCTTCATTTTCTCCCTGTTCATCCAGCGCTACATCGTGCGCGGGATCACGTCCGGCGCGATCCGCTGACGACCAATCGCACCGTCATTTCGGGAGGCCACGATGCACATCGAGCAGGTCGCCAGCGGACTCGGCTGGCCGGAGGGGCCGACGGTTCTGCCAGATGGTCGGGTCGTCTTCGTCGAGAGCTACCGTAGCCAGCTGACGGTCTGGAGTCCCGACGGAGTCGGGCGCTACGCATACACAGCGGGGGCGCCGAACTCGAGCGTCCTTGGCTCCGATGGCGCGCTCTACGTCTGCCAGAACGGCGGGACGGTGGGGCCGTGGCGGGCGGCCGAGATGAGTGTTCCGTCGATTCAGCGGGTCGATCATGAGGGGGGATCGGCTGAGGTCCTGATCACGGAGATCGAGGGCATCAAGCTCAACGGACCCAACGACCTCGTGTTCGGGGCGGACGGGCGCCTGTATTTCACGGATCCCGGGACCTACAACCCGGCAGCACCCGATCCAAGCTACATCTTCGCGCTCGAGCCGGACGGGACTGGCCATGTCATCATCGCCTTCCCGGCCCCGGTCTTCCCCAATGGACTGGCGATCGAGAGGGATGGGTCAATTGTCTGGGACGAGTCCTACACTGGGCATGTTCGACGGCTGCGCACAGGTTCGACGGACATCGAGGATCTCGGTAAGCTGCCCGGCGCGAACCCGATCCTGGACGGTATGAAGATCGGCGCGGATGGGCGCTTGTACGTGACCGACATCACGGCCGCGGGCATCCACGTCCTGCAGCCCGACGGCACCGTGGATGAATTCATCGCGTGCGGAAACGCGGCAACCAACTGCGCCTTCGACGGCGAGAACCTGTACATGACCGACGCCGGCGTTCCGGCCGATAGCGCGGACCCGTCGTTCGGCGGGGCGCTCTGGCGGATCGCGCTCGGAAGAACCGGTCAGCCGCTCCATCCTGGGAAGATCGGCTGATGGCGGATCGAACGCCATTCCCGGGTCTCCGTCTGGACGGTTCCATCGCCCTGGTCACCGGGGGCGGGTCTGGCATCGGCCGCGAAACAGCGTTGACTCTTGCCGACCTCGGCGCCGATGTCGCGATCTTTGACATCACGCCCCGTGCAGCGGAAGGCGTGGCCAAACTCATCCGCGCAACAGGACGACGCGCGGTCGCGGTCGAAGGCGATTCTGCATCCGAGGACGACGTCCGGCGAGCCTTTGAGACCACCCACACCGACCTTGGTGATGTCGACATCGCGATCGCCTGCGCCGGGATCCTCGGCGACTACCAGCCCATCGACGCGACGTCGGTCGCGCACTTCGACAAGGTCATGGCCGTCAACGTCCGAGGCGCCTTCCTGGTCATTCGCGAGGCGGTGCCCCAGATGCGCCGACGTGGCCACGGAGCGCTAGTCGTGCTGTCGAGCCTTGATGGTCTTCAGGCCGAACCAGGAATGGCGTCCTACTGTACGTCCAAAGGCGCCCTCCTCAATCTTGCCCGGGCCGCAGCCCTGGACCTCGCCCGGGAGGCGATCACCGTCAACGCGGTCTGCCCGAGCGTCACCTTGACCCCCCTCCTCGAGGGACGTCTGGCGACGCTGCCCGACGGCGCCGCCGTGCTGGAATCCTTCGCCTCCAAACATCCGCTCGGGCGGGTCCTGACCTCGCGCGACATCGCCGCCGCGATCGCCTTCCTCGTATCACCGCTTGCGACGGGGATCACCGGCGCAGCGGTGCCGGTCGATGCCGGCAAAGGGGCTGCCTGGGACGACTACGTGACGCCCCCTTGGCTGAGCAAATGAGCACTGCACCCGCCCCGCGCCCGGAGCTCGGTGACCTCGGGCAGATTGCGAGTGGCCGGTTGGTAAGACTCGGCGACGGCGCTGAAGACGGCGTCCGCGCGATCGATGTCCGCGTCGCCGGTGGGATCCACGCGCTGGTGATCGCAGACCGGGGCCTGGACATCGGTCAGGCCTGGTGCTCCGGATATCCGCTCGCCTGGCAGTCGCCGACGGGAATCGTCCACCCGTCCTATTTCCGCGACGATGTCTGGTTGCGCTCGTTCCACGGCGGCCTGCTCTTCACGGCGGGCCTCCAAAACGTTGGCTCGGCTGTCCGCGACGGCGATGAGCATCATGGCCTCCACGGTAGAGTCTCGAACCTGCCGGCTCGCAACGTGACGGTCGACACCGAGGAAGACGAACGAGGCCTGGCCGTGGTCGTCCGCGGAGAGGTTCGCGAGACCACCGTCTACGGCGTCGACCTTGTACTCCATCGAACGCTCCGATTCCCGGTCGGTGATCCACGGATCGAGCTCAGCGATGAGATCGAGAATCGTGGTTACCTTCCTGCGCCCGTGTTTGTCCTTTACCACATCAACGTCGGCCACCCGGTCGTGGCTGCCACATCTCGTCTGTTCGCTCCGCCAGCGGAGGTTGTCGGCTGGGACGACGTCTCACGGGCCGCTGAGCCCGACCATGACCGGTTCGCGCCCCCGACGCCGGGCTTCCCGGTGCAGGTCTTCGAGCATCGTCTGGCGGCATCGAGCCCGGATCGCGTCCGGGTGGGGATCATCAACGAAGGGTTCGAGCCGAGCGGCGGGATCGGTGTCGCGGTCGAATACGACCGACGGTCGCTGCCTCGTCTGTGGCAGTGGCGGATGCTCGCCGAGGGCATCTACGTGACGGGCATCGAGCCGGCGAACTGCGCACTGTTCGGGCGCGTCGCCGAACGCGAAGCCGCGCCGCTGGATGAGCTCGCTCCGGGCGCTCGTCGCGCGTTCGGGGTCACGCTGCGCGCCGCGATCGGGCCCGCCGTGAACCAGCTGGAACTGGGAGCCTGACCATGGAGTTCCTCGTGCACATCGAAGTCCGATGGCCAGCCGATGGCGATCCCAACGAGCTTCAGCGGCTGACTACTGCCGAGCGTACCCGCGCGCGCGAGCTGGGCGAGGCCGGGATCATCAGCCGCCTGTGGCGCATCCCGGGACGGCGGGCGAACTGGGGCCTGTGGGTGGCGCCCAACTCGACGGAGCTGCACGCGGCCATCGCCTCGCTCCCCTTCTACCCGTGGTTGTCGGTCGAGGTTCATCCCCTTGCCGCCCATCCCAACGATCCCCATCCCGAGCCTGGAGATCCACGATGAGCTTTCCTGACGACGATCTGGCGATTCCCGCCGGATTCGTCGGCTCACTGTTCGACCTGCGCGACCGGGTCGCGGTTGTCACCGGCGCCGGCAGCGGACTGGGCGCAGCGATCTCGATCGGGTACGCCCAGGCCGGAGTGACGGTCGTCCTGGCCGACATCAACGAAGAGGGCGTCGAGGCCACGGCAGCGACCATCAGCGAGCAGGGTGGTACGGCCCACGTTCGCCGGCTGAACGTCACGTCCAAACCCGAGGTCGATGCCCTCGCCGACTCGGTGGTCGCCGAACTCGGTAGGGTCGATATCCTCGTCAACAGCGCGGGCACGGCCTATCGCTCGCCCGCCGAGGAGTTCCCGGAGGACCGATTCGACTTCATCGTGGAGCTGAACCTCAAGGGCACCTACCTGTGCTGCCAGGCATTCGGCCGGAAGATGCTGGGTCAAGGCTCGGGCAGCATCATCAACCTCGGCTCGATCGGGTCCTTTGTCGGATATCCATGGGCGAGCGCGTACCTTGCCTCGAAGGGTGGGGTGCTCGGGATCACGCGCGGCCTGGCTCTCGAATGGCGCGACCGGGGGGTTCGCGTCAACGCCATCGGCCCAACCCTGATGGACTCCCCCCTGACTCGCGAGGCGGCCCAGCGGACGTCCCTGACCGCGGATTTCATCAAGGCGCGGATGCTCCGCCCACGGTTGGGTCTACCGCGCGAGCTGATCGGTGCGGCGATCTTTCTCGCGAGCGATGCCTCCGAGCTCGTCACCGGGCACACGCTGATGTGCGACGACGGCTACTTGACGGCGTAGGGGGACACGATGGCCGACCTCGACCGGATCACCCGCATTCGGGTGGCGACGATCATCCACACCCTCGAGGTGCCGATCCATTTCGGCACATGGGTCATGCGCCATCGCGAGTTTGCCCTCGTCCGAATCGACGCGGAGAGCGGGCTGCGCGGCTTCGCGTATTGCCTGACGCGGGATGGCCCGCTTGCGGCGATCGTCGACCGGACGATCGCTCCGGCCTACGTTGCCGAACCGCTCGACGATCCGGAGCGACTGTTCTTCAAGGCGCTCTGGGCGAACAACGCCGTGCACGCAGCAGGCATCGGGATGCGGGCCCTGTCGCTCGTGGATCTCGCCGCATGGGACCTCGCCGCCCGGGCGGCTGGTCAGTCCATCGCGGCCTTTCTCGGCGGTGGTCGTGAGCGGATGCCCGCGACCGCGATCGTCGGCTACCCGCCGTCGATCTCCGCAGAGGCGACCGTCGCCCAGATGGCCGGCCTGTGGGACAGAGGTTGGCGCCGGTTCAAGCTGCCGATCGCCCCGACCCAGGATGGTTCCATCGAACGTCTGCGTGCAGCCCGCGAGGCGTTCCCCGAGGCGTGGCTTGGGATCGATGCGAACTTCCTGCACAAGACGGCAGCCGACGCGGTCGCCTTCGGAAGGCGACTCGATGGTTTGAACATCGGCTGGTTTGAGGACATCGTCCCGCCCGGCGATGCGGCGATGGTCGCCGAGATCCGAAAGGGGATCGCAACGCCGGTCGCGATGGGCGACGAGCAGGGCGGCTCGTACCATCCGCAGGCGCTCCTGAAGTACGACGCGGTCGATGTCAATCGGGTGGATGCCACGACCAACGGTGGGATCACCCGCTTGCGTCCGATCGCCGCGGCGGTCGCGGCGGCCGGCAAATTCCTGTCGCCTCACATGTACCCGCACATCCACTCCCAGGTCCTGGGCGCCCTCGGACATACAGAGTCTCCGATCGAGTGGGGGATCCCGGGCACCGGCGTCCATCCGATGGACGACAGCCTCGCCCAGCCCGTGGTCCGAGATGGGTTGATGGATCCCTTGCCCGAGTCGCCCGGCTTCGGTCGCCTTGTGGATCCGGCCTGGATTGCCACGCAGACCGTGGTCGATCCGGACGGCCTTCTCGACGACCTATGAACCCTGAAGGGAGCACCTCGTCCTGATGGCCGCGATCACTCGACCACATCACACCGGGCTTCAGGTGCGCGACCTGGAGCGGTCCGTGGCGTTCTATCGGGACGTGCTCGGGTTCGAGGTCGTGTTCGCCTGGAACCCGCAGGCCCCCTACATCGGCGAGCTCGTCGGCTACCCTGAAGTGGATCTTCACGCGGCGATCCTGCGACCCCCCGATTCCGAGGTCTTTCTTGAGCTCCTCGAGTACCGGAATGTCGAGCGGATGCCTGTCGACACCCGGACCGCGAATCCGGGGACCGCGCATACCGCCTATTTCGTGGACGACCTCGACGCGCTGTACGCGGACCTCGTCGCGAAAGGCGTGGAGTCCGTTTCCGCGCCGGTGACTCCGACGATCGGACCGAACAAGGGGGGACGCGCCGTCTACATGATCGACCCGGACGGGATTCGCGTCGAGCTCATCCAAACGAAACAGTCGTTCAGCGACTATGCTTCCGAGGAGGCGCGATGACGGACGAGTCGTCAGGCGCCCAGCCCAGGCCTCGGACGACGCCCGGCGCCGATCCTGCCTCGCCGGGCCCGCTGAGCGGTCTCCGGGTCATCGATGCCGGCGTGCTTTTTGCCGGCCCGGTTATCGGGACTCTTCTCGGGGACTTCGGCGCGGACGTCATCAAGGTTGAGCATCCTCGGGGTGATGCCCTGCGAACGCTCGGCTGGCAGAAGAACGGCGTCTCGCTCTGGTGGGCGTTTGTCAGCCGCAACAAGCGCTTGGTGTCGCTCAACCTGAGCACGCCCGAGGGCGCCGCCCTGCTCAAGGAGCTGATCGCCGACGCCGACGTCCTGATTGAAAGCTTTCGTCCGGGAACCTTCGAGCGATGGGGCCTGGGCCCGGACGTGCTGCACGCCATCAACCCGAGACTCGTGATGGTGCGCACGAGCGGGTTCGGTCAGACGGGCCCGTACAGTCCGCGGCCAGGGTTCGGGACGGTCGCCGAATCGATCAGCGGATACGCTCACATCAACGGTCAGCCGGACGGTCCACCAACACTCCCGCCGTTCGCGCTCGGGGACGGCGTCGCCTCCCTTTTCGGGACGTTCGCGACCATGTTTGCGATCTACCACCGCGACATACACCATGCGCCGGGGCAGGTGATCGACCTAGCGATCTATGAGCCACTGTTCTGGATTCTTGGGCCGCAGGCGCTCGTGTACGACCAGCTCGGGGTGGTGCAGGGGCGGACCGGTAGTAGCACCGAGTGGACGGCCCCGCGGAACGCATATCGGGCCAGCGATGGACGTTGGCTCGGGATGTCGGCGAGCTCGCAGTCGATCGCGGAGCGTGTGATGAAGCTCGTCGGCCACCCCGAGGTTGCTTCAGAACCATGGTTCGCGGACCACACGGGCCGGATCCTGCACCAGAAGGAGCTTGACCTCCTCATCGGTGGCTGGATCGCACAGCACACGGGCGCCGAGGTGATGGCTACCTTCGAGGCCGCCGAGGCCGTGATCGGACCGATCTACTCGATCGCCGACATCTTCGAGGATCCGCAGTACCAGGCCCGCGAGACGATCACGACGGTCGATGATCCGAAGCTTGGCCGGGTTCGGATCCAGAACGCGATCCCGCGCCTCGTGGACACGCCCGGCAAGGTGCGATATCTCGGCGGCGAACTGGGCGAGCACAATCAGGAGATCCTCGGTGACGAGCTCGGGCATTCTGACGCGGAACTCGAACGTTGGCGCTCGGCCGGAGTGATCGGTGGCCCAGACACGATGACTTCGACTCGTCCCAACGGAGGTGAGGCATGAGCGCTCAGACGGACGCCGATCCACGACCCGCCTGGTATCGCCGGATGCTCGAGATCCGGCGCTTCGAGGAGAAGGTCCAGGAATTGTTCATGGGTGGCCATATCCAGGGCACCACCCACCTCTGTCAGGGCCAGGAGGCAGTCTCGGTCGGCGCCATCGCCGCGATGCGCCCAGACGACGTCCTCACGAACACCTATCGCGGCCACGGCCAGGCGCTCGCGCGTGGGATGGCCCCGGAGACGGCCTTCGCCGAGCTCATGGGCCGCCGGACTGGCGGCTCGGGCGGCGTCGGGGGCTCAATGCACCTCGTTGACTTCTCCATGGGCAACATCGGTTCGAACGCGATTGTGGCGGCCGGCCTGCCGATCGCGGTCGGGGCCGCGATGGCCTTCAAGCTCCAAGGCCAAGCTCGCGTCGCGCTCACGTTCTTCGGCGACGGGGCCACCAACATTGGGACCTTCCACGAAGCACTGAACATGGCCGCCGTCTGGTCTGCCCCGGTTGTATTCATCATCGAGAACAATCTGTACGGGGAGTACACGCCCCTTCGGGCAACCACTCCCATCGACGACCTTGCCCGTCGGGCGGACCCGTTCGGGATCCCGGGGACGATCGTGGACGGGCAGGACGTGGAGGTCGTCCGCGCGGCGGTCGCCGTTGCGGTCGAGCGGGCCCGGGCCGGCGACGGGCCCTCGCTCCTCGAGATGAAGACCTACCGGTACCGCGGGCACAGCCGGTCGGACCCGGCCAAGTACCGGCCCGACGGCGAGCTCGAGCACTGGCAGGCGCGAGATCCGATCGCTATCCTCGGCAGGCGGCTGGCGGCCGAGGGGACCCTCACAAGCGATGCGCAGGCGGCCCTATCCACCGAGGTCCAGCGGGACATCGACGCTGCTGCTGAGCGGGCCTTGGCGGCCCCGTATCCGAACCTGGAGGAGACCGCGCGTTATGTCTACGCAGATTGACCCAAGCGCGCGCGATGCGGACGTCCGGGTAGCCGAGACGGTGGAGCTCACCTACCGCGAGGCAATCAACGCGGCTCTGCTCGACGAGATGGCGACGAATGCGGCCGTCGTCCTGATGGGGGAAGACGTCGCGAGCGACGGCGGCGTGTTCAAGACGAATGTCGGGCTCTTCGAGCGGTTCGGACCCGAGCGCGTGATCAACACTCCGATCTGCGAGAACGGGTTCACCGGGGTGGCCCTCGGGATGAGCCTCATGGGGCTCCGTCCAGTCGTCGAATTCATGTTCAGCGACTTCCTGCCGACCGCCGCCGATGCCATCGTCAACGAGCTCCCCAAGTACCGCTTCATGAGCGGCGGGAAATGCTCTGTCCCGGTGACCATCCGCTCAGTCTCCGGCGCGACGGGTCGCTTCGGCACGCAACACTCGGCGACGGGCGAGAGCTGGTTCATGGGTTTGCCGGGCCTGCGGGTGGTGACCGCCGCGACACCCGGCTCTGCCTACAGCCTGCTCCGGGCCGCGATCCGGGACGACAACCCGGTCATCTTTCACGAGCACAAGGGGCTCTATGCCAGAAAGGGTCCGGTGGAGCGGGGCTCGGTCGCTGAGATTGGTCGAGCGGCGGTCCTCCGCGAGGGTGGTGACGTGACGATCGTTGCCACATTGCTGATGGTCGAGCGAGCGCTTATGGCCGCCGACGAGCTCGCCGCCGCAGGCGTCGAGGCCGAGGTCATCGACCTGCGCTGGATCAGGCCACTCGACCTGCCCACGATTCGCCATTCGGTCGACCGCACCGGCCGACTGCTCGTCGTCGAGGAGCAGGTTCATGCCGGCGGATGGGGCGCGACGATCATCTCGCTGCTGGCCTCCGGTGGTGTCGTGTGGCGGGCCGCCCCACAGGCAATCAGCCTTCCGGGGCACCTGCTTATCCCGTATAGCCCACCGCTCGAGGACGAGATCGTGCCGAGTGCCGTGGCTATCGAAGCCGCAGCGCAGGCATTATGTCGTCATGGCTAGGCGGCCGGAGCGCGCCGGCTCTTCGCAGGTGAAGGTCAGGACGCAACGATGACCGCTCCCGCTCGGAGCGAAGTTCGATGCCAAATCTGAAGGATGTTGCTCGTCTCGCCGAGGTCGACCCGTCGACGGTCTCGCGCGTTCTGCGAGGCGATCCGCGTCAGGCCGTCCGCGATGACACGCGCGAACGCATCCTTGGTGCCGCGCGGGCGCTCCAGTATCGACCAAACGCTCTGGCTCGCGGACTCCGAACTCGACGCACCGACACGATCGGTCTCGTTATCCCGAGCCTCGACAACGTGGGGTTTAGCGAGGTCATCCATGGGATCCAGGCCGCAGCCGCTGAGGCGGGCAAGTTGGTCATGGTTGTCGAGGCGAACGCGCTCCGACGGATCGGCGGCGAAAGCGAAGAGCACTACGCGCGCTTGATCTCCGACGGAAGAGTCGACGGCCTGATCGTCGCCTTCGCGACACTTGATGACCAATTCGTCGCCCAACTGGCGGAGCGGGCGCTGCCGCTCGTGCTCGTCAACCGCCGGACCGTCGGCATCCACGGCTCAGTCGTGGTCAACGACGAAGTCGGTAGCGTCAAGGCCGTCCGCCACCTCATCGAGTTGGGGCACCAACGGATCGCGTTTGTGGGACTCGACGCGGATACTGATACCGCCCGGCGACGCGAACGCGGGTACCGTCGGGCGATGGGGCAGGGCGGTCTCGAGGTTGCAAGCGCCTGGGTGGTCAAGGCACCGCCGACCGAGGAGGGCGGGCGCGACGCGATCGCTCGACTCCTCGCAGTGCCGCCGAATGACCGCCCGACCGGAATCTTCGCGGCGAGTCTTCTCGAGGCAATGGGGGTCCTCGCCGGTATTCGGGAAGCGGGATTCCAGATCCCGAGCGACATCTCCCTCATCGCGTTCAATGACCATGCGTTGGCGGCCCACATGTCGCCGCCGTTGACGACGATCCGGATGGCGAACTTCCGGATGGGCCAGGAGGCGGTCCGAATGCTTCTCCGCGCAGTCGAAGGTGGATCGGTCGAGGACCGCATGATCGAGGACGAACCCGTGGTCGTGGTGCGGGCATCGACCGGGCCGCCTCCGCGGCCGGATCTGTCCGTCTAGGGCAGCGGCGCGGAGTCGAATGGCGATGTCCGATGAGAGAGATCCCCGGCCCGACGCCCCTCCGATCGGAATCCTCGATGGCATGCGAGTGATTGAGGTGTCGGCTTTTGTAGCCGCACCGCTGGGCGGGATGACTTTGGCCCAGCTAGGCGCTGACGTCATCCGCGTCGATCCCCCTGGTGGTGGCATCGACTATCGTCGCTGGCCGCTCGCTCTTGGCGGCCAGAGCCTCTACTGGTCGGGTTTGAACAAGGGTAAACGCTCCGTTGCGCTCGATCTCGCCAGCGAGGAGGGCCAACGGATCGCAGCTCGACTCGCAACGGCGCCGGGCGAAGGAGGAGGGCTCTTCTTGACGAATTTGCCGGCTCGTGGCCCACTCGCGTACGAGGCGCTGCGGGCAGTCCGACCGGATCTCATCATGGTCTCCGTGACTGGTGATCCAGATGGTACGAGCCAGGTGGACTACACGGTCAATGCCGCGACCGGATATCCATGGTTGACCGGGCCTCCGGACGCGGATGGTCCGATCAACTCGGTCCTACCCGCTTGGGACATCGCCACGGGGACCTTGGCTGCGGTCGCCCTCCTCGCTGGCGAGCGCAGTCGCTTCAGGACGGGCCGCGGCCGACTCATCGAGATCGCGCTCTCGGATGTCGCTCTTGCCATGGTCGCCAACCTCGGTCGGTTCGCCGCATCGGAACTAGGCGCCGCGCAAGAAGAGCGTGAGGGGAACCATCTGTATGGGGCCTTCGGACACGATTTCTCCACTCGCGACGGGCAACGGCTCATGGTCGTCGCGATCACGCCTCGCCAATGGACGGCCCTGGTCCGTGCGACGGCGACGATCGAGCCCATGGAGGCGCTTGAACGCGCGATGGGTCTCGACCTCCGAACCGAGAGCGATCGGTACGCGGCCCGCGAGCGGATCGTGGGACTCCTGGCTCCGTGGTTCGCGGACCGTGATCTCTCAGAGATCCGCGAGTGCCTCACGAAACACCACGCAACCTGGGCGCCCTACCAAACGATCAGCGAGATGGTCGCACACGACCCACGAGCTTCACTTGCGAATAGCATGTTCGCGGAGGTCGAACACCCGGGTGTCGGCCGTTATCGGATGCCGGCGTCGCCTCTGCGGATCACGGGGAGTCAACGAGCCGTCCGTCGCGCACCGATCCTTGGCGAGCACACGGATGAGATCCTTACGAGCATCTTGGGAATGTCGAGAGCCGAGCTCGCCATCCTGCGTGACGCCCGGATCGTGGCGTGAGCTCGCTCACTGGCACCGGCGACCGACCCCCGTGGAGCTTCTGATTCGGCGGGCGACGATGGTCGTCATCAGCCCCGGGTCGGCCACGTTCGCTCAAGGAAAAGCTCGATGAGCTGATTTGTGTGGTCTGCTTGGCGCAACTCCGGTTCATGTCCTGCCCCTGACAGCACGTGGAGCCCAGCTCGCGTCAGGCGGGCGAGCTCAATGCCCTTCTCGAGAGGGGCAATCGCATCGGAATCGCCGTGGATCACGAGGACGGGACAGGCGATCGCAGACGCGACCCGTCGCGCTTCGTCCCTATCGAGGCTCGGCGCGTCGATCGTCGCGGCCACGATCTCAGGGGTGGTCTGGAGGCCCATCTCGACGAAGTGGCGGACGTAGCTCTCCGAGTTCGGCTCCGTGAAGCACTGGTGCATGAAAAAATCAAGAAAGCCCCACCAATCCTGATTCCAGTAGTGGCGGTTCCATTTCCCCCAGCCCTCGTGTGAGGTCCGGGGCTCATCGAATGTCGCGATTGCGGCGGTCCGCGCTGGACTGTTCGGCGCAACCGGTAGGCTCGATCCGATGAAGACGGCGCCAGCCACCCGATCTGGGTGGTTGGCTGCGAGCAATGCCGCCCAGTTAGCTCCCGCGGAGACTGACATGATCGCCGCACGCTCCACCCCGACCGCGTCAAGGACAGCCGCGGCATCCTCCGCTCCCTCGGCATCAGCATAGGCGCCAGGTTCGACCGGTCGATCGGACGCCCCATTGCCGCGAGCGTCAAACGCCACCACCGTGTAGCGACTGGAGAAGTACGGAACCTGCAGACGCCAGAAGTCGGAGTGGACGATCGTCCAATTCGGGAGCAGGAGGATCGTCTGCTCTCCATCACCAAAGACCTGGTAGTGGATCCCGATCCCGTCACGGGCCACCCGGCCGTCCAGGCGCGCGGGAATGTCGACGAGCACCAGGCATCCTCGTAAGCAGATTGTGAACGGGTGGAGCAGAACTTGGATCGGCCGCGGCTTGCGGTGCACGCGAAATCGAGACGTCAGCTGTGAGTCTCAGCGCTGGCCGGGCTGCGTCGGTCAGGACGCCAGTACCAAGCCCATCACCCCATCCGCCTCCATCGTCCCCGGATCATCGCCGACGCAGGCACATTAGGCCACCCTCTTCTCAGCGATCCGCGATCGCCTACTCGTCGACGGTCGTTCAATGAGGACTTCCGATCGGAGGGGGCGAGGGAATCCCCAACCTGAACTGGGTCCCCCGCGCTGCCACGCCCACGCCGCTCATCGCGCAACGTCCGTGGGATCCAGGAGGGACGTCGGGCGAGGGCCGTCGGCCGTGAGCGTGCTCGCCCGCTGCCGGGAGGGAGGTCAGATCCCTTCGCGTATCTTCGTGCGGACCCGCTCACCACCGGTTGCCATGCCTCCGAGTAGGTGCATGATCATGTACCCCGCGAGGCGGAGCGAAATCATGGCGGGGTTGTCATAGGCCGGAATCAGCTCGACGATATCGAGGACCGCGGGCTTCCGAGCCCCGATGAGCTCGCACGCGCGGAGGATCTCGTGGGAGGTGAGCCCACCTGGCTCCGGAGCGTCCGTCCCCGGCATCGCCGAGGCGTCGACGACGTCCGAGTCGAGGCTGCAGTAGAAGGCGTCCGTGCCGTCCGTGACGATGTCGAGTGCCTCATTGACGACCTCTCGGATGCCCCGATCCTCGATCTCGTTCATCCGATAGATCCGGATCCCGTTCTCGCGTGCGAACTCCCATTGCTCGGGTGGATTGAGCGCACCCCGCGCGCCGACGATCGCCACGTTCTTCGGGTCGCAGTTGTGCAGCTCGATCATCCGAGCGACGTGCGACCAATTCGTGAAGCGCTCGCCCGCGAAGTTCGGCTGGCAGTCGATGTGAGCGTCGAAGTGGATGTAGCCGAACTTGCCCGTGATCCGCTTTGAAAGTGCCGCCCCGATCGGGATCGGGATGGAGTGGTCGCCACCGATGCAGATCGGCATGGCGCCGGCGGCGAGGACCTCGTCGACGTACTTCTCGATGTAGGACCGACAGCGCGCGGCATCGGCGGGGATCATCGGGACATCCCCGACGTCGGCGAGGTGGAACTCGTCGAAGACGTTGATGTCGAAATCACGGAGGTACGGCAGGAACATCTCGGAGACATAGCGATGGCCCAGGAGCTGCAGTCCGGCACACACCGCGAGGATGACGAGCCCCGCATCGGCCGCCTCGCGGGATGATGGTCGCGGGAGGTCGCGATGGACGCCAGGCTCATCTCATTCGGGCTCATCGAGATCGGTGGGCGGCGCTTCGAGCACGATGTCGTGCTTGAAGGCGGCGTCGTGCGGCGTCGCAAGAAGGGAGTGTCGCGGGCCTACCGGGACCGGTATGGCCACACGCCGCTCTCGGCCGGCGAGGCGATCCCGTGGTCAGCCCGGCGGCTCATCATCGGGACGGGAGTCTCCGGTCAGTTGCCGATCATGCCCGAGCTGTACGAGGAGGCCCGCCGGCGCGGGGTGGAGATCGTCGCCGAGCCGACGGAGGTGGCCTGCCGGTTGCTCCAGGCGGCCGATCCGGGGGACGTGGCGGCCGTCCTGCACGTCACCTGTTGATGCGGCCGGTGACGACGATCTCGCGGCCGGAGCCAGGGTGGGCCACCCGGCTCGTGCCCTGCCCCGGGGCGCCGCAGAGGCGCGAGCCCGGATGTCGGTCCACTCGGTGCCGGCAGAGCACCGCCCCAGCGAGCTGCTCCGGTGACAGATCCGCTGGGAACGCGCCGCGCGGCTCGCGCTCGCGCCAGGGTCGCCGGCCCGGGATCGGGTCGAGGCCACGGAGCGGCGCATCGTCGCTGGCCTGCACGGGTGCGGGGTTGCGCCCAGCGCGTCCGCAGCCCACGATCGGGAGGGGTTCCCGGTGGTGGCCGAGGCGGGGACCGCCGCGGAGGCGATCCGCCGGAGGGCGACGATGATCGAGGATTCTCGCGACCGGCAGCTCAGGCTCGACGCGAGGGAGCTCGCAGCGCGCCCCCCGAGGGGCTCGAGGCGCTCTCCGCGGACATGATCGGGATCGACGACCCGGTCCGGATGTAC
>JADEYI010000452.1_pt1 | contig 57276 bp, 54 predicted proteins | sample 8542331 | NCBI WGS metagenome assembly JADEYI01 (sample SAMN16510988, study PRJNA670497) | mine drainage metagenome | isolation source: biofilm near Copperflume 1 | place: Germany: Marsberg coppermine Kilianstollen | collected 2018-02 | reverse complement strand
CGATCTTGCCGGCGTCCTTCGTCGCCTGGCGCTGCGAGTCGTTGAAGTACGCCGGCACGGTGATCACCGCCTCCGTGACGGTCTCGCCGAGGTAGGCCTCCGCGTCGGCCTTCAGCTTCTGCAGGATCATCGCCGAGATCTCCGCCGGCGAGTACGTGCGGCCGCCCATGGCGACGACGGCGTCGCCGTTCGCGGCGCGCTCGATCTTGTAGCTCATGAGCTGGAGGTCGCGCTGCACCTCCGGGTCCTCGAACTTGCGGCCCATCAGCCGCTTCACCGAGTAGATCGTGTTCTCGGAGTTGGTCACCGCCTGCCGCTTGGCGACGGTGCCGACGAGGCGCTCGCCGTTCTTGGCGATCGCCACGACGGACGGCGTGATCCGCCCGCCCTCGCTGTTGGGCACGACGACCGGCTCGCCGCCCTCCATGACGGCGACGCAGCTGTTCGTGGTGCCGAGGTCAATGCCGATGACGCGTGCCATAGTGTTGTCTCCTACTCCTCTCGCTCTGCCTCGTCCGAGGCAAGGTCATCGAGCGCCGCCTCCGCCATCGCGAGGGCGCGCTCCGTCTCCTGATACAGCGCCGCGTCGAAGCCGAGGATCGCCGCTTCCTGCTGGTCTCCTGCTCCCGGCGTCACCAGCGACTGTTGTTGGCGGCGCGCCTGCAGCGCCTGCATCGCGAGCCTCGAACGCGCGGTCACCGCCTGTGCCGCGCGATACCGGTAGTCCCGTGTGATTGTCATCTATCCTTCCTCCCCTCCGCCGCCGCGGCCGACCACGACCATCGCCGGCCGGATCACGCGGTCGCCGAGCCGGTAGCCCTTCTGCACGACCGAGACCACCTTGTTCTCCTCGCCCGGCGCCTGGCTGACGGCCTCGTGGCGCGCCGGGTCGAACGTCTCGCCGTCGGCCGCGATCTCCTCCGCGCCGGCCATCTCGATCAGCGCCTGGAACTTGCGGTAGATCAGCCGGACGCCATCGACCCAGGTGAGGCCGGCGAGGTGCCCGTCGACGTTCTTCAGCGCGCGTTCCAGGTCATCGAGCAGCGGCAGCATGTTGATGATCAGCGCCGCGTTCGCCAGCCGCGCCGTCTCGCTACGCTCGTCCTCGACGCGCCGCTTGAAGTTCTGGAAATCGGCCGCCGACCGCTGCCAGCTCTGGTAGTAGGACTTCGCCTTCTCGCGCTCTTCCTCCAGCTGCGCCCGCAACTGCGCGCCGTCGGCGCCCCCGGCGCTGTCCGGCGGTCCGCCAGCGACGTCCGCGCCATCCTGATCCCTGTCGGTCGTCATCTCGCTGCACTCTCCCAATCCGTGATCCTCTCATGTTCCGACCGCCCCGGTCGTCGAGCCATAGCGGCGGCCGCCGGGCGGCTTTCAGGTTCGCGGCAGTGTGCGGCCGTGGTGCGATGCCGCGTCCCTGCGCGCGTGCGTCATTCGTCGTAGTGTGTCGCCAGCATCTCGCTCATCAGCTCGGCAATGAAGCGCACGGCGGAGATCGTCTCCGGATAGTGCATGCGGGTCGGCCCGACGACAGCCATCGCGCCCATCATGCCGCCGGGCATGCCGTAGGGGCTGATGACGACGCTGTACTCGCGCATCGCATCCTCTTCGTTCTCGGCGCCGATGCGCACGGTGATGCCTTCGGGCGGCAGCGAGGCGAACGGCAGCAGGCGCGTCAGGTTCTTGTGCTCGAGCACGTCGAGCATGGTGAGCATCTTGTCGCTCGTCGCGAACTCCGGCTTCTGCAGCACATTGCGGACGCCCTCGAGGTACGCCTCGTCGAAGCCACCCCGGTCCGACGCGCTCATGATCGCGCGCACGGCGTTGGCGACGTGCCACTCGAGCTGCGTCATCTGCGCCTGCGAGCGGCCGATCTCGACGGCATTGTGGCCGGCGAAGGCCCCGTTCAGGCGGTTCGAGATGCGGGTCAGGTCGTCTTGCTCGATGGGCTCCGGGAAGAGCAGCACCTGCTGCTTCACCCGCGCCTGGTGCAGCACCAGCACGAGCAGCGCCGCGTTGTCCTGGATGCCGACCAGCTCCAGCCGCTTCAGCCGCGACTCCGCCGAGCGCGGCACCGTCACCACCGCCGCGTTCTCGACGGCGCGCGCCAGCACCGCCGCCGCCAGCTGGATCCACTCGTCCTCCTCGCGGCCGGCCTGGTGGAACTGGTGGCGGATGGTGCGCTTCACCTCGCGCGGCAGGTCGCTCTCCTGCATCAGCGCCTCGACGTAGTAGCGGTAGCCCTGGTCCGAGGGCACACGGCCGGCGGAGGTGTGCGGATGGCTGATGTATCCCTCTTCCTCGAGGTGCGCCATCTCGTTGCGGATCGTCGCCGACGAGAACGGGAGTTCGTGTTTGCGGACGATCGCGTCGGAGCCGACGGGCAGCGCCGAGTCGACGTACTCGCGGACGATCAGGCTCAGGAGCTGTGCGCGCCGTTCTGTCAGCATCGCATTCCTTCGATTAGCACTCTATGCCAGAGAGTGCTAACGCCGACAGTGTAGCGGGCGCCGCCTCCGCCCGGCAAGCGCGGCACGGGTGAGGAAGGACGGCGAGACGCGAGAGGCGAGAGCGGGAGGCCGGGAGGCCGGAGGCAAGAACCGGACCTTGGCTGTCATTCCTGATCCTCCGCGATGATGTTGGGCTCGTCGAGCGAAGGCCCTCAGCCCCGCGCCCCTCCCAAGCGAAGATGGGAGCCTGCGCATGGCCTGTGGTTTCGCGAAGAACCGGCCCTGCGAGCGTCATTCCCAGGCGGCAGCGAAGCGTCCCCTCCGGCGCGACGACGAGCGGTCGCAAGGCCGCCGTGTCGACAGCCAGCAACGAACGGCGGCAGAACGCGCAGCTCCACGAGCCCCCGGATGCTCGAAGCCACTCAGCGGCCGCGCTCGCCGTAGTCGCCGAATGGCGCATCGCGACGCCGCACGGCCTCCCGGAAGCCGTCGCGCATCGCCTCGTCGCGCCAGGCGATACCCTCCGGCGTGTGGCGTGCGATGCCGTCGAAGACAGTGCCGATGAGCTGCGACGTGCGCAGGCCCATATTCTCGTACGCCTGATTCACCAGCAGCTTGCTCATGATCAGCTGGTTGAGGGGGATCGTCGCCAGCCGCCGCGCCATCGTCGTCACGACCTCCGCCAGCTCGTCCGCGGGCACGGCCTTCGAGGCGAGGCCGAGGCGCTCGGCGTCGGCGCCGCTCAACGCCTCGCCGCTGAGCATCAGCCGCTTCGCATGCTCGAGGCCGAGGCGGTACACCCACATCACGGTCGTCGGCTCGCCCCAGACGCGCGCCGGCGGATACCCGATCTGCGCGTCGTCCGCGATGTAGATGAGGTCGCTGCAGAGCGCCAGATCCGTGCCGCCGCCGACGCACCAGCCGTGCACCTGGGCGATCACGGGCTTCGGGCTCTCCCAGATCGCCATGTAGGCGCGGACGTTGCGGGACATGCTCGTGTAGTCGCGCACCGGATCCCACTGGCCGGACATCGCCCGCTGCGCAGCGTCCTCGGCCTGCGTGCCCCAGGCGAGGTCGTAGCCGGCGCAGAAGGCGCGGCCGGCGCCGCTGAGCACGATCACCCTCACCGCGCGGTCCTCGTCGGCCGCCGCCAGCGCCGCGCGCAGGTCAGCGACGAGCTCGGCGTTGATCGCGTTCAGCCGTTGCGGCCGGTTGAGCGTGATGCGGGCGATGCCTTCGGCCGCGGCGTAGTCCACCGTCTCGAAGCTCATGCTCCTTCGCCTCCCGCACCTCCGTCTGCAGACACGCACGGTACGGCCGGACGATGCCGAAGGCCCGCCCGCCGACGGGGCTGGCCCGACCCGAGCCGCCCTGGCCGAACAACTCCGTGGGCTGTGGGGATCTCCCTCATTGCGGTCGACGATAACAGACCCGTATACTGGGGCATACACATCTTCAGGATACGTCCGCTGCGATTGCCCCCCATCGAGCCGGTGTCGCCTTTCGCACTGGTCGTCGAGAAGAAATCTTCAGACGAAAGGTACCCATTTGTCATCCTTCAGTGAATTTGCCTTGAGGCCATCCAGCCTCAAGGTGCTGGCTTCGATGCATATCGAAGAGCCCACCCCCATTCAGGCAGCCTCCATCCCCCACCTCCTCGACGGACACGACGTCATCGGCCAGGCCTTCACCGGCTCCGGCAAGACGCTGGCGTTCGGCCTGCCGCTGATTGAGAAGATCGTCGGGGAGAACAAGTGGCAGCAGGCGCTCGTGCTCGTGCCGACGCGCGAGCTGGCGCAGCAGGTCGGCGACGTCATCGAGGAGCTGGCGAAGGCCGCCGGCATCAAGAGCACCGTCATCTACGGTGGCCGGGCCTTCGGTCCCCAGCAGGACGCCATCTATGGCGGCGCCCAAGTCGTCGTCGGCACGCCCGGGCGCGTCCTCGACCACCTGACGCGCGGCTCGATGCGCCTCGACGGCATCACCTACCTGGTGCTCGACGAGGCCGACGAGATGCTCGACCGCGGCTTCGCGCCGGACGTCGAGCGCATCCTCGGCTATGCGGCGAAGGAGCGGCAGACGGCGCTCTTCTCGGCGACGACGCCGAGCTGGGTGCACAAGGTGTCGCAGAAGCACCTCAAGGACCCGGTGGTGATCGAGACGCCGGCGGGCGAAGAGGCGGCGCCGGACATCGACCACTTCGTGTATGAGATCGGCCGCGAGGACAAGTTCGTCGTGCTGCGCCGCCTGCTCGACGAGCCGACCGAGGGCACGACGCTGGTCTTCGGCCGGACGAAGCACGGCGTGCGCAACCTTGGCATCAAGCTCGAGCGCATGGGCTACGAAGTCGACGTGCTGCAGGGCAACCTCAGCCAGGGGCAGCGTGACCGCGTGATCAGCCGCTTCCGCGCCGGCAAGACGCCGGTGTTGCTGGCGACCAACGTCGCCGCCCGCGGCCTCGACGTCCTGCACATCAGCCGCGTCATCAACTTCGAGCTGCCGGAGACGCACGAGCTCTTCACGCACCGCGTCGGCCGCACGGGCCGCATGGGGCGCTCCGGCCGCGCCATCACCCTCATCGGCCCCGGCGACCTGCCGAAGTGGCATGAGATCGAGCGCGGCATCGGCAAGAAGCTGCCGCGCATCGGCGCCGACGGGCAGGAGATCAAGGTCGTGGCGCCGGCCAATGGCTCGCGACCGAAGGCGGGTATCGGCGGCGGCAGCCGCGGCTTCGGCGCACGCCGCCGGCGCGCCGGCGCCGGCGCCTGGCGCTAGCCGCGGCGCGCTGCACCTTCGTCCGGTGGTCATCGGCGGATGGGGCCACGGCTGCGGGCCCGGAGCTACTCGCCGCGGAATTCCGGCCGGCGCTTCTCGAGGAACGCCCGTACGCCCTCGGCGCGGTCAGACGTCGTCTGGAGGATCACCGTGAGATCCGTCTCATAGCGCAGCGCCTGATCGAGCGGCATCGCGGCGCCGCGCAGCATCGCCTCTTTCGCATACCGCACGGCGAGCGGCCCCTGGGTGGCGATGCGCTCTGCCAGCCGGCTGGCGGCCGCGCGCACCTGGCCCCGCGGCACCACGCGGTTGACGAGCCCGCAGGCGAGCGCCGCCGCCGGATCAAGCGGCTCGCCGAGCAGGATCATCCCGGCGGCGACGCCCGGCCCGACGAGGCGGGGCAGGCGCTGCGTCCCGCCGCCGCGCAGCGGCATGCCGGCGACCACATCGGGCAGCGCGAAGATAATCCCCTCCGCCGCGATGCGCACGTCGCAGGCGAGCGCGAGTTCGAGGCCGGCGCCGATCGCGTCGCCCTCGATGCAGGCGATCACCGGCGGCCCGAGCAGTTCGAGGCAGCGGAACGGCAGCGGCTCGCGGGCGCTCGGCGGCGCGCCTTCAGGCGCCTCGCCCGTCGTGTCCCACCCGTGTGAGAAGACGTCGCCGTCGGCGGTCAGCAGCACCGCGCGCACGCTGTCGTCGTCGTGCAGGGCGGCGGCGGCGGCGGCGAGCTCATCGAAGAAGCGGGGATCGACGGGGTTGCCGCGCTCTGGACGCGCCAGCGCGAGTTCGGCGATGTTGCCGCGGCGCTCGAGGCGCAGGGTGGTGTAGGCCGTCATCGGACGCAGTGTACCGTCCGGTCCGCGCCCGGCCGGGGCGGCGAGGCGAGCATCGGTGACAACGCCCGGCTCACAGCGGGCGCGCGCCGGGGACCGGGATGACGGCGCCGCTGACGCGCGCCGCCGCGTCGGAGCAGAGGAACGCCGCGACGTCCGCCACATCCTGCGGCGTATTGCCCTCGCGGGGGAGGCGCCCGCCGCCCACGGCCGCGAGCGCGTCTTCGAGCGAGACGTAGGGCGTCGGGCCGGGGGCGATGGCGTTGATGGTGATGCCGTGCGGCAGCTCGCGGGGCGCCAGCGTGCGCGTCAGCCAGTGCCGGCCCGCCTTGCCGAGTGGGTAGTCCAGCGGCGCCTCCGACCCAAAGCGCCAGCTATCCGCCATGTAGCCGCCGATGCTGATGATCCGGCCCCAGCCGCGAGCGCGCATGCCCGGCAGCGCCGCGCGCATCAGCAGGAAGGTGGCCTCGACCTCGTCGGCGAGCACGGCGCGAAAGTGCGACGGCTCGATCTCGGTGATATCCTGCGGCTTCCAGGCGCCGCCGGCGCTGTTGACCACGATATCGACCGCAGCGAGCCGCGCCGCTGCCGCCTCGAACATCGACTCGACGGATAACGGGTCAGAGACGTCGGCGGCGAACGGCAGCACGCGGCGACCCATCGACTCGACGGCCGCGACGACCGCCGCCGCGCGCTCGTGCTTCTCCCGATAGTTGACGACGATGTCGGCGCCTTCGCGGGCGAGCGTGAGGGCGATGCTGCGGCCGATACCGCCGCCCGTCGCCCCCGTCACCAGCGCCACCCTGCCTTCGAGACTCACGGCGGAGCATAGGCGCAAACAGCCCGGAACCGCTACAGTCACGGCGCGGACGACTCCACGGCCGCAACGCGGCGAACTTCGAGGTGGGCATGCAGGGGTTCGAGGGGAAGGCGGCGCTCGTCACCGGCGGCACGCGCGGCATCGGCCGGGCGATCGCCCTGCGGCTGGCACGCGGCGGCGCCGACGTCGCGGTCAACTACTCGCGCAGCCGCGAGCACGCCGACGCGGTGGCCGACGAGTTGCGCGCACTCGGCGTGCGGGCCATCGCCGTGCCGGCGGATGTCGGCGACCGCGAGGCGGTCCATGCGATGGTGCGGGCGGTCGCCGACGAGTTCGGCCGCATCGACGTGCTGGTGAACAGCGCCGCCCGCGGCCTCGAGCGGCCGCGCGGCGCCATGGATTCGCTGCCGAAGCACCTGCGCCACACGATGGATGTCAACGTCTTCGGGCCGTGGTTCGCGGCGCAGGAGGCGGCGAAGCGCATGCCGGCCGGCGGCGCCATCGTGAACATGCTCTCACCCGGCTCCGACCGGTACCTGCCAAAGTACGCCCCTGTCGGCGTCTCCAAGGGCGCGCTTGAGTCGCTGACGAAGTACCTGGCCGTCGAGCTGGCGCCGCGCGGCATCCGCGTCAACGCCGTCTCCGCCGGCCTCGTCGAAGGCACGGACGGCGTGCGCATGATGGATGCGGACATCGTCGGCAGCTATGAAGCGAAGATCCCCGCCGGCCGCCACGTGCGCCCGGAGGACGTCGCCGATGCCGTCGCCTTCCTCGCGTCGCCCGCCGCGTCGATGATCATCGGCCAGGTGCTGCTCGTGGACGGCGGCTACGCACTCCTCGGCCTGTAGCATCGAAACCAGATAGCCATGCCGCGGGCGCCGCGGGCAGAGGTGCGGTTTTGGACGGCCCTCCCGGCCCTCCCACTGCGGCGGAGAGAGGGGGTGTCCGCCGGATCTGTTCGCACGGGCAGGTCACCGTGCCCGGAACGTCCCGCCGGGCGTGCGAGCGCGGCAGGGGACAGGCGGCGTCGAAGCGGTGGTTCGGCGCCGCTCGTCGAGCCGTGCGGATCACGCCGGCGCCAGGGCGCGGATCTTCTCGACGGCGCGGGGCAGCACGTCGAGCAGAGAGTCGACGTCGTCCATCGAGTTCTCGTGGCCGAGCGTGAGGCGCAGGCTGCCGCGAAGATAGCGCTCCGGCACGCCCAGCGCGACGAGCACGTGCGACGGCTCCAGCGACGCCGTCGTGCAGGCGGAGCCACTGCTTGCGGCGACGCCCTGCAGATCGAGCTGCAGGAGCACCGCTTCGCCTTCCACGTTCTCGAACGCGAAGCTCGCGCTGTTCGGCAGGCGGCGCCCGCGGTCCCGCGGCCCGGTGACGATCGTCCCCGGCACGCGGCGCGGCAGCTCATCGAGCAGCCGGTCGCGCATCGCGGCGACGCGCGGACGGCGCGCGTCGCGCTCTTCGTACGCCAGCCGCAGCGCTGTCGCGAGGCCGACCGCCGCCGCTACGTTCTCCGTACCGGCGCGCCGGTTGCGCTCCTGCGAGCCGCCGACGGTCTGCGGCAGGAACGGCGTGCGGCCGCGTACGTACAGCGCGCCCACGCCCTTCGGGCCGTAGAGCTTGTGCGCCGCGACGGACAGCAGGTCGACGCCCAGCGCGTCGACGTCGAGGTCGAGCGCGCCGGCTGCCTGCACGGCGTCGGTGTGGACGGGGATGCGCGGGTCGTGCCCGTGCACGATCCGCGCCACCTCGGCGATCGGCTCGATGGTGCCGACCTCGTTGTTCGCGTACATCACGCTGACGAGCAGCGTCCGGTCGTCGAGCGCCGCCCGCAGCGCGTCGAGGTCGACGGATCCCTCGCCGTCGACGGGAAGGTAGGTGACGCGCATCCCTTCCTTCGCCAGCGCCTCGCAGCTGTGAAGCACGGCGTGATGCTCGATCGCCGTGGTGATGATCTGGTCCCCGCGCCCGCGTCGCGCCAGGGCGACGCCGCGGATGGCGAGGTTGTCGGCTTCCGTGCCGCCGCTCGTGAACACGACCTCGTTCGGCTTGCTGCCGAAGACGCCGGCGACGGTGCGCCGCGCGTCGTCGAGCCCCTTGCGGGCGGCGCGCGCCTCGGCGTAGATGCTCGAAGCGTTGCCCCAGGCGGTCGTCAGGTAGGGGAGCATGGCGCTGACGACGCGCGGGTCGGTCGGCGTCGTCGCGGCGTGGTCGAGGTAGATGCGGCGCTCCATCCCATCCATCATAGCGCCGCCTCCGGCCGTCACGGCGCGCGCGTGTCGATGTACCAGGCCGCCACGTCGCCGAACCGCGAGGCGGGGGTGAAGAGCAGCGCGTCGCGGAATCCCTGCACGCGCGTGCTCTGCACGTAGACCGATGCCGGCGCGAAGAGCGGGATCGCCGGCAGATCGGCGACGAAGTAGCTCTGGAACTGGGCGTAGAGATCCTTCCGGCGCTGCGTGTCAGTCGTCTGCCGCGCGCGTTCGAGGACGTCATCAATGCGCGGGTCGGTGTAGCCGGCGAGATTGCGCCCGGGCGCGGCGATCTGGCTGCTGTGCCAGAAGGGGTACGGATCCGGATCCGGGCCGGGGTCGACGACGGCCAGCGCCGCCTGGAACGTGCGCTGCAGCAGTTGGTCGGCGACGTAGGTCGACGCGTCGAGCGCCTGCACCTTCGTGTCGGCGCCGATCGACCTCCACTCGCGCGCGATCTCCTCGGCCAGCGCGACGGAGCGCGGGTCGTTGGGCGTCGAGAGCGTGAACGCCAACGCCTGGCCGCCGTTGCTGCGGACGCCGTTGCTCTGCCGCGACCAGCCGGCGCGCTCCAGCGCAGCGGCGGCGCCGCCGGGATCGAACGCCGGCAGCTCACCCTTCGTGAAGGCCCACGAGCGTGTGGGGATGCCGGCGACGACGCGCGCCGGCTGGCCGCCGCCGGCAACGGCGATCAGCGCCGGCAGGTCGAGCGCCTGCTGCAGCGCCGCCCGCACGTGCTGGTCGCTGAAGATCGGTGACCGGGTATCGAGGTAGACGATATCGTAGGCGCTGCCGGACATGGGACGGAGCGCGTAGGCGCTGCTCCGGAGCAGGTCGAGCTCGGACTTCGCCGGCGACGCGAGCAACGCGCCATCGATGCTGCGCTGGCGAAGCGCGGCGACGAGCGCCGGCTCATCGGCGAACGTCTTGAAGACGATCGTGCTGATCTTCGGCGGACCGAGGTAGTAGGTGCTGTTGCTCTCGAGCGTCACGCCGCCGTCGTCACTGCGCTTGAAGGCGTAGGGGCCGGTGCCGACGGGCTTGCTGTTGAAGGGAGCGTTGAACAGCTGGTTCGCGTCCATCCCGTCCAGCAGGTGGCGCGGCAGGATGCCGACGGTGAGGTACGCCAGGAAGGGCGCGTACGCCTGCTCGAGCTTGAACTCGACGGTCAGCGGGTCGCGCGCCGTGACGACGACGCCCTGCATCAGCTGCGCCAGCGCCGGGTCGCCCTTGAAGTTCGCATCGGCGATCGCCCGGAAGGTGAAGACGACATCGTCCGATGTGAACGGCTCGCCGTCCTGCCAGGCGACCCCTTGCCGCAGGTGGAAGACGTAGCTCTGGCCGTTGCCGGTGATCTCCCAGCGCGAGGCGAGGTCGGGTTCCGGCGTCCCGTCCGGGCCGAGACGGACGAGACCGCTGAACACGAGCGACGCGATGTCCGCGTTGGTCTGGTTGCCGGCGGTGAAGAGCGGGTTGATGCGGTCGGCCGCCTGGGTGACGCCCTCGGTGTACTGGCCACCGCTCGCCGGGACGGCCTCGCCGTTCGGCTGCACCAACATGAAGTACGAGAGGATGGCTACGCTCGCGACGCCGAGTACGAGCGCGACGAAGAAGGGCCACCGCGTGCGGTGCGGCGTCATGCCTGCCCGGGATTCCGGCTAGGAGATGGAGGCGCGCACGCCCCAGGCGGAGACCGCCAGGAAGACGATCGCCAGCACGATCGTCAGCTGGAAGAGCGTCTTCTCGACGCCGCGGCGGGTGCGGAACGAGCTGTTCGTGCCGCCGCCGAAGGCCGCGCCGACACCCGAGCCCTTCGCCTGGAGCAAGATCACCAGCGTCAGCGCGATGCCGACGAGGATCTGGGCGATGTTGACGTAATCCTTGAACTGCACGATGGCACCTCTGGTATTTCAGCCCCGACAGTAAACCACATTCGGCCGCCGAAGGCGAGGCGATGCGAGTCCTCAGTCACGCCGCCGCGGACCACCAAGCCCGCGCGCGGGCGGCGCCGGCCGGTTTCGCCCCGGGCGGGCGGCGGCGTATGCTACGTCGCGGGATGGATGCGGCCGGGAGGGACCTGATGACGCCCAGGATCTACACGCTTGCCGGGGGCCTCCTGCTGCTCGGCCTCGCCCTCAGCGGCTGCCGCGGCGGCAGCGGCAAGAAGACGCCGACGAGCGCGCCGGCGACAGTGGCGCCGACCGCGGCCGCGACCGGTACGACGGCCGCGGCTACGCCCGTCGCATCGGCGACGGTTCCAGGCGGCTCAGCGCCGACGCCCGCTCCATCGACGGCCGGTACCGTCGCCTGCGTCAGCGCCGACCTGCAGGCGCGCGCCAACGAGCAGGGCGTCCCCGGCTCGATCGGCGGCAGCCTGACGCTACAGAACGTGTCGTCGCGCGCCTGCTCGATCGGCCAGGCCGGGGCGAGCGGCACGCCGGAGGTCTCGCTCGTCGACGCGAGCGGCGCGTCCCTCAAGCTGCAGCTCAGCGCGTTGCCGGGCCTCAGCCTGCCGAACGTCGTCCTCGGTGCGAACCAGAGCACGTCGATCACGTTCGTCTGGTCCAACTGGTGCAGCCCACCGCCCGCCGCTCCCATCGCCGTCGCCGTCACGCTGGCACGTGGCGCGAAGGCGACGGCGCCGATCTCCGGCAGCGATGCCGCCGCCGGCGCGACGCCGCGCTGCGACGACGCGTCGCAGCCTTCGGTGCTGCAGGTGAGCGGCTTCGCCGCCCCGCGCTGATCACGGCGGCGACGATCAGCGGGCGCTTGATGATTTCGTATCCGTTTCGTCACAGTCTCGGGGTATTCCCGCTGGCGGGCGCCCGGCGCCGACCCTACGATCAACGGCCATGAGGGTTCCACGCATCGTCGTCGTCGCGCTCGCCGTGCTGCTGCTCAGTGCCGGCGCCGCCTGCAGGTCGTCGAACAAGACGGCGTCGAACGCTTCGTCGGCCGCCGCGACGCACACGCCCGCCGCAACGGCGACGGCGACCGCGCGCGTCACCGTGCCCGTCCTGCAGACGCAGGCCGGACTCACCACCGTGCAGATCGCCCAGAAGCTCGGCCCGTCGATCGTCCGCGTGCAGACCGAAGGCGCGACGCTCGATATCTTCGGCCGTTCGACGCCGGCGGGCGGCGTCGGCACCGGCGTGATCTACGACGCCGCCGGCCACATCGTCACCAACAACCACGTGATCATGGTGGGGAACCAGGTCGCCGACCGGATCACGGTCACACTATCGGACCAGCGCACCATCCGCGCGACGGTGGTCGGCCGCGACGCGCCGACCGACCTCGCCGTGCTCAAGATCGATGGCGCCAACCTGGCGCCCGCAAGCTTCGGCAACTCCGACGACCTGCAGGTCGGCCAGGATGTCGTCGCCATCGGCTTCGCGCTCGACCTCAAGGGCGCGCCGACGGTGACGCGCGGCGTGGTCAGCGCCAAGGGCCGCACGATCGATGAGCAGCAGTACACGATCAACGACGCCATCCAGACCGACGCCGGCATCAACCCCGGCAACTCCGGCGGCCCGCTCGTCGATGCCAACGGCAACGTCGTCGGCATCAACACGGCGATCATCCAGGGCGCCAATACGATCGGCTTCTCGATCTCGTCGGCGCTGGTGCAGCCGACGGTGCAGGCGCTGATCAAGGACGGTCAGATCAACCGCGCCTACCTGGGCGTGGGTACCGTCGACGTGACGAGCAGCATCGCCCAGAACTTCGGCCTGCCGGTCGACCAGGGGATCGCCGTGACGCAGGTCGCCGCCGGCAGTCCCGCCGAAGCGGCCGGCCTCCAGGGGAACGACGTGATCGTCAGCATCGATGGCCAGAACGTCGCGAACAACGGCGACCTGCTGGCGGTGCTCGCCCGGCGCAAGGCCGGCGACCGCGTCAGCGTGCAGTACTACCGCGGCAACAGCCGGCAAACCGCCACCGTCACCCTCGGATCGCGACCCGGGCCGTAGCGGCGGCGTCACAACGACGCACCCTCTCGTGGCGCCACCTGCGCGACCGCCGCCGCCAGCGAGGGCCGGCGCTGTGCCCACGGCTCCAGCGCCTCGAACCCGCGCGCCGCCCGCAGCACGAGCGCGTCCTCGTACGCGCGGCCGACGATCTGCAGGCCGACCGGCATCCCCCGCGCGTCGAACCCGCATGGCACCGACGCCGCCGGCTGTCCGGTCAGGTTGAACGGCGCCGTGTACGGCGACCAGGCGAGCGGCGGGTAGTCCGAGCCGGCGATCGTCTTCGGCGGCTCCCCGACCGGGAACGCCGTGACGGAGAGCGTCGGCGTCAGCAGCAGGTCGTACGTCTGGTGGAAGCGCTGCATCGTCTGCCAGAGCGCCATGCGGCGCTCGTTCGCGCGCACGTACTCGGCGGCGCTCGCCTTCGTGCCCGTCTCGAGGAAGAACTGCGCCGTCTCGCCGACTTGTGTGCGTTGCTCATCGGTTAGCGCCTGCAGCCAGACGGCATCGGCCGATGCGGCGAGCGTGATGAAGGTGCGGTCGGCGGTCGGGCTGTCGAATCCGGGGCTCGCTTCCTCGACGATGCACCCGAGGTCCTCGAAGCGCCGGGCGGCCCGCTCGCAGAGCGCGCGCACCTCGGGGTCGACCAGCGCGTAGCCGAGGTCGGCGCTCCATGCCACGCGGCGGCCCTTGACGCCGAACTGCAATTCCGCGAGGAACGAGCCCGGGTAGTCCGCGACGGAGAACGGGTCGGCGGGCTCGCGGCCCTGTAGGACGTCGAGCATCAGCGCCGCATCGGCGACCGTGCGCGACATGGGCCCGCGGTGCGTGAGCGTCGACCAGCCGCCCGGGTTGCGGGCGACGCGGCCGTACGTCGGCTTGATGCCGAAGATGCCGCAGAACGACGCCGGGATGCGGATCGAGCCGCCGCCGTCGCTGCCGAGCGCGATCGGCCCGAGGCCGGCCGCTACCGCCGCGCCGGCGCCGCCGCTCGACCCTCCCGGCGTGCACGCCGGGTCCCACGGATTGCGGCTCGCGCCGAAGAGCGGGTTCTCCGTCGTCGGCAGGAAGCCGAACTCCGGCGTGTTCGTCTTGCCGAGGTGGACGATGCCGGCGTCGAGCAGCCGCTTGACCGAATACTCGTACCCCCGGGCGATGCGGTCCCGGTAGATCAGCGAGCCCTTCGTCGTCGGCAGGCCGGCGACGTCGAACAGATCCTTGATCGACGCCGGCACGCCGTGCAGCGGCGGCAGCGCCTCGCCGCGCATCACCGCCGCCTCGGCCGCGCGCGCGGCCGCGAGCGCCATCTCGGGCGTGACCAGCACGTAGGCAGTGAGCGCGGGGTTGAGCGCGTCGATGCGCTCCAGCAGCGCCTGCGTGACCTCGACCGGCGAGAGGCGCTTCTGGCGGATCGCCTCGCGCATCTCCGTCGCCGGCATCCAGGCGATCTCGTCGCCCTTCGTCGCGCTGTCGTCCATCACGGCTCCCTCCCGGCTGCTGGCTCGTCAGCGGCGCCCGCTGCGTGCGTCCCCGCTCGCCTGTCTGTCGCCTGCCGTCTCTGCCTGGAACATCGCTTCGTTGTGCACTGCCCTTCTCCGGCGCAATCGCGACGGCCGCAAGTGGTCAACCGCTCCGAAACCGCTCGCTTGCATCATCCCGGGTGCCGTTCCGCATCAGGGCGATCTCTCGGCTGTCACCGCTCGTCCGTCGTCCGTCGTCCGTCGTCCGTCGCGTCCGTCGTCCGTCGCCTGGAGGACGTGGCGTTCCATGGCCGCCGCCGCCCCCAGACACAAGCCCGTGCTACGATCGCTCTGCCATGAGCATGGACATCGCCATCGCTACGTTCAACCCGGCCCTGCACCTCGACGTCGCCGCGTCGCTGCTCGCCGAACGGCAGCGGCGCGACCGCGGGCGGGAGCCGCTGCTGCCCGCCGCCTTCGAGGTGCCGGCGGCCTGTCGCGCCGTCATCGAGCCGGCCTTCGCCCAGTCGGGCTGGTACGGCGTCGTCGCCAGCGCCGGCCGCGAATGCGTCGGCTTCCTCATCGGCACGCCGCAGCTCTTCCCGCCCACGCACTTCCTCGCCTCGTTCTTCCCGGCGCGCAGTATCGGCGTCAGCTATCAGTCCCACGCCGCGAGTGCCGGCCGGGAATACGACGTCTATCGTGCGATGTACGCCGCGCTCGCCGACGAGTTCGTGCGCCGCGGCTACTTCGACCACATCGTCAGCATCGCGCCATCCGATGCCGCGACCGCCGAGGCATGGGCGTCGCTGGGGTTCGGCCGCCACTCGGTGGCCGCCCTGCGCGACGTCGCGCCGCCGACGCGGGCCGCCGCGGACATCGAGGTGCACCCGGCGAGCGCCGAGGACGCGGAGGTCGTCTACGCGCTCGCCGAAGAGCTGAACCTGCACCACGCCCGCGCGCCGATCTACTGGCCGTACATCCGGGAGTCCGATGCGGCGAGCCACGAACTCTCGCTCGGCCTGCTCAACGACCCCGCCAACGCGCACTGGATTGCCTACGAGGACGGCCGCGCGGTCGGCATGAACACGTTCATGATGCCGGCGTTCCTCTCCATCATGACCGTGCCGGAAGAGACCGTCTACTTGTACCAGGGCATCGTCACGCAGGATGCGCGCGCGGCCGGCATCGGCACGGCGCTGCTCGCGCGCGGCGCCGCCTGGGCGCGTGAGCAGGGCTACAAGCACATCGGCCTGCACTTCGCGGCGCCGAACCTGCAGGGGGCGCAGTTCTGGCAATCGAGCGGCTTCAAGCCGATCGAGTTCGGCATCCGCCGTCACATCGACGAGCGCGTCGCCTGGGCGGGCCGCTAGGGTTCGGTCGCCGGGCGCGGATCGTAGGCCGGAACTCGCAGGTCGCACGTCGCGCCGTTTGTTGCGTGCCCGTCATTGTGTGCGACCGTCTGCCGCGGGCGCACGGCGGCAGCGTCGGCATCGCCGAAGTCGCCCGCTCACGACGACCGGTTGCTGTGTGCCCTTTCGGTGTTTGCTGTCGTCCGCAATCCGCCGCATCCCGCCGGCACCAGCGCCGGCATCGCCGAAGCCGCCCGCGAATCGCCAGCACGCGCGCGCGTAATCGCGCCATTCCCGACCAACTTACTCCATCTATCGCCATGGCCAGCCGCCGCATAGGATGGACGCGGAGGAGCACCCTGCTGACCGATGACCGGGCGCGCGCCGCCCACTGATGTCGCCCTGGGAACTGCTGCTGATCCCGCTCGGCTTCGTCGTCGGGGCCTATGGCACGCTCGTCGGCGCCGGCGGCGGCTTCGTCCTCGTGCCGCTGCTGCTGATCATCTACTCCGGCGAGTCCGCATCGAGCGTCACGTCGATCTCGCTCGCCGTCGTCTTCTTCAACGCGCTCTCCGGCTCCACCGCCTACGCCCGGCTGAAGCGCATCGACTACGTCACCGGCGTCATCTTCGCCGCCAGCGCGATCCCCGGGTCGATCGCCGGCGCCTTCTTCGTGTCCGCGATCCCGCGGCAGACGTTCGACCTGATGTTCGGGGCGATCCTGCTCGCGCTCGCCGCCTGGACGATCTACAGCGCCGGCCGCACGGAGGTCGTGCGCGCGCCGCTGCGCGGACGAGGCATCATCACGCGGACGATGGCGGGCGAGCGCGGCGAGCAGTTCCGCTACTCCTACAACCTGCCGCTCGGCATCGCCTACAGCGCCAGCGTCGGCTTCCTCTCGACGCTGCTCGGCACCGGCGGCGGCGTCGTACACGTGCCGGTGATGATCACGATGCTGCGCTTCCCGGTACACGTCGCCGTGGCGACGTCGCACTTCATCCTCGTCTTCACGTCGGCGTCCGGAAGCATCGTCCACCTCACCAATGGCGACCTCGCCGGCATCAACCTGCTGCGCGCGGTGCTGCTCTCGATCGGCGTCGTGCCCGGTGCGCAGGTGGGCGCCCGGCTGGCCCAGCGCTTCGGTGGCCCGGCGATCGTCCGCTTCCTCGCGGTCGCCCTGGTCGCCCTCGGCATCCGCCTCGTCGTCGGCGCAGCGTAGGCCGGTGCGGGCCGGAGCCGCCGCATCCGAAGACCGCGCGGCGGCGATCAGACGTCCTGCCGGTTCTCCAGCGCACGCGAGAGCGTCACGTCGTCGGCGTACTCCAGGTCCGACCCCATCGGCAGGCCGCGGGCGAGGCGCGTGACGCGCACGCCGAGTGGCGTCAAGAGCCGGCTGATGTACATCGACGTCGCCTCGCCCTCGAGGTTGGGGTTCGTCGCCATGATCACTTCATGGACGGCGCCGCCGCGCAGCCGCGCCAAGAGCTCGTTCACCTTCAGGTCGTCCGGGCCGATGCCGTCCATCGGCGAGATGACGCCGTGCAGCACGTGGTAGAGCCCATGGAAGGCGCGCGTCCGCTCGACGGCGAGGATGTCGAGCGGCTCCTCGATGACACAGATCATCGACCGGTCGCGCGAGTCGTCGCGGCAGATCGCGCAGGGGTCGTCCTCCGTGACGTTCTGGCAGACGGAGCACAGCACCGTGCGCTCCTTGAGCTCGATGATCGCCTGCGCCAGCGCCAGCGCATCTTCCGGCGGGATGCGCAGCAGGTGGTAGGTCAGCCGCTGCGCGCTCTTCGGGCCGATGCCGGGGAGCTTGTGGAACTCATCGATCAGCCGCGCGACGGGCGCCGCGGCGGAGGTGGTCGCTTCATTCATGGCGGCGGTCGTCCTCGTCGTCCTTCATGTTCCGGAGGCCCGGTCGAAGCTGGCGGCGGCGGCGCGGACCGTGCGTCGCATCGCGCATCTTCGTCGGCGGCGTACGCTGCCGCGTGCGCCCGCGCGGGCTAGCCCAGCCCGGGGATGCCCAGGCTGCCCGCCATGCCGGCAAGCTGCCCCATCTGCAGGGCCTGCACCTTCTGCAGCACCTCGTTCAGCGCCGCCGTCAACAGATCCTCGAGCATCTCCACGTCATCCGGGTCGACGACCTCCCGGTCGATCTTCAGCGAATCGACCTTCATGCCGCCCGTGATCACGACGTGGACGGCGCCGCCGCCCGAAGAGCCCTCGGCGCGCTTCTCCGCCAGGTCGGCCTGCGCCTTCGCGATCTGCTGCTGCATCTGCGCCAGCTTCGCCATCATGTCGCGGTTCATCGCCATCGCTGCCGCTCCTACTCCTCCGAGATGATCTTCGCACCGTGGTTCTGCACCGCGTGCTGCACGAGCGGGCTCACCGCCCGGGCCGGCCGCGGCGCAATGATACACCGGATCGACACCGGCGCTTCGAGGATGCCGGCGGCGATCTCTTCGTACACGTGGCGGTTCACCGGGAGCTCCGCCTGCTGCCTCGGGTAGCCGTCGGCGTAGAAGCCGAGCGTCAGCACGCCGTCCTGCCAGGACATCGCCCGGCACGAGCCGTTGAGCAGCGCATCGAGCTTCGGGCTGCGCGGCCGGGCGAGCTTGCGGATCTGGTCGACGAGCGTCGCCAGTTCGGGGTCGCCGCCGGTCGGCGCCGTGGCGTCGTGGTCGACGGCTGGCGCGCCGCCGTCGCCGTTCGCTGCGATCTTCTGCTCGCCGTTGGCGGCGGCGGGCTTCGTCGCCGGCGGGCCCTCCGAAGCGGGCGGGATCACCGGCGCCTTGCTCCCGAGCATCGCGGCGATCTCTTCCGCCGACGCGTTCTGCAGGTTGCCGCGCGTCGCCGGCCGCGCCGCTGATTGCGCGGTCGCCGGCCGCTCTGCCGGAGGCCGCTGCGACGGCTGGTACGGCTGCCCGCGCGGCACCGGCGCGGTCGTGGCCGCCTGCGTCGGCGCGGCAGGCTCCAGCGTCGACTCCGCGAGCGCCAGCTCGAGCGGCAGCGGCGAGAGCGGGTCGGCGCGCAGGTCGGCCTCGCTAAAGAGCTTCAGCACGCGCACCATCTGCGCCGCCGCGACCCCTTCGATGCTCTTGCGCATATCGGCCACCTGCTCCGCCGTCCAGCCGCGCTCCGCCCCGGCGCCCGCCTGCACCAGCAGCAGCTCCCGCAGCCGCGCGACGACCTCCTTCTGAAACTGCCGCAGATCCAGCCCGTCGTCGCGCACGGCGCCGATCGTCGCCAGCCCCTCCGCCAGCCGGCCGCGCGCCGCCTGCAGCGAGAGTTCCGCCGCGCGGTCGTCCGCGACGAGCCCCAGCCCTTCGCGGACGGCCTCGAGCGAGGCGTCCTTGCCGTACGAGTCGCACACTTGCTCCAGCAGGTTGACGGCGTCGCGCAGGCTCCCCGTCGCGCTGCGGGCGATCAGCTCGAGCGCGTCGCGTCCGATGCTGATCCCCTCCTGCTCGCTGATGTATGCCAGCCGGTCGACGCTCGCGGCCAGCGAGATGCGCCGGAAGTCGTGGCGCTGGCAGCGCGAGAGGATCGTCGCCGGCAGCTTGTGCGCGTCGGTCGTCGCGAGGATGAAGATGATCTGCGGCGGCGGCTCCTCGAGCGTCTTCAGCAGCGCGTTGAACGCCTCCGTCGTCAGCATGTGCACCTCGTCGATGAGGTACACCTTGTGCGCTTCGGCGCCGCCCGTTGGCGCATAGTTCGCCTTCTCGCGCAGCTCGCGGATCTCGTTGATGCCGCGATTGCTGGCACCGTCCATCTCGACCAGGTCGAGCGCCCGGCCCTCCCTGTACGCCAGGCACGACGGGCAGGCATCGCACGGCTCGCCCGGCGCCTCGCCCGCCGCGCCGGTGTTGCGCTCGCAGTTGATCGCCTTCGCCAGCAGGCGCGCCGTCGTCGTCTTCCCCGTGCCGCGCGGGCCGGAGAACAGGTACGCGTGCGAGACCTTGTGTTGCGCCAGCGCGTTCAGCAGCGTGCGCGTGACGACGTCCTGGCCGGCGACGTCGGCGAAGCGCTGCGGGCGCCACTTGCGATAGAGGACTTCGGCCGGCATGCGCGCTCCCGTGCCTCGTGGTGATCGAAGGGGTACCGCATTATACGAGGTCGTCCGGCGTGGGGCAGGATCAGCGGGGCCTCGACCGCGTCGGCCTCCAGGCGGAGCGCGACGCCGGCGACGACGGGCCGCGGCATCTGCACTGGCCGCGCGCCGATGACGCGCCGCCGCCGGCCGCCGCCGCTCCACTCGCCCTTCGCGAAGCCGATCGGTCGCGGTCGTCGATGGTGGCCGGCTCCCGCCTATGCAGCGCGGCGCCAGCGCCGTGCCCTCATCCACATGCTCTCAGCAGGTCAATCAGGCGACCGACGAGCCGGGACCGCCGGGGCGGCGGCGTCGCCTTCGGCTGGCGCCGGGCAGCAGCCCGGTCAGGCGCGACGGCGGCTGAGGAGAGCGGCGGCGATGGCGGCGGCGCCTGCCGCGGCAAGCAGTACGTCGAGCCAGCGCGGGATGGCGCTGGAGGCGCGGCCGGACCCGCCGTCGCCGGCGGACGGGAGCGAGGCGCCGGCAGCAGCCGCCGCGGCGCTGGTCGCTGCCGGCGGCGCGCCCGTGCCCGCCGGGACGGGCGTCTGGGCGATGCCAGCGCCGCCCGCCGGCGGTGTCTGGCCCGCGGACGATGTGGCGGCGGCCGGGGGCTGGCCGGTGGCGGTCGCCTGGGCGCTGCCGCTCGGCCGCGGCGTGCTCGTCGCGCTCGGTGGCGGCGTGCTCGTCGCGGTGGCTGCGGCCGGTGTGGCGGCGGCCTGGACGACGATCGTGCCGTTCATCGCCGTGCCGGTCGGCGAGCTGTGGACGCCACAGTAGTAGCGATAGGTGCCGGGCGTGTTGAAGGTGAAGCTGAACGTGCCGGTCTGCTTCGTGCCGCTGTTGAAGCTGCCGTCGTCGGCCGTGACCGTATGCGGGATGCCGCCGTCCCATGTCCAGACGACGGTATCGCCGGCAGCGATCGTCGTCGTCGAGGAGCCGGATGCGGCGTCGATGAAGGCGATCGTGTCCGACACGCGGACGCCCGCGGTGGCGGCGCGTGCGCCGCTCGCCGGCAGGAGATGGACCGTGGCCGCGGCAGCGAGCAACATCAGGCCGAGTGCGATGCAGCGTCTCATGTTGATCTCCCGTGGTCGGCTTCAGGAGCGCGTCGTCCCTTCGCTGTTCTCTACGACGTAGCGGCGACGGCGGATTGCTGATGTGCGGGGTTCAGCGCTACCATCTCCCCGGCCCCACGATCCGGGCCGGAGGAGGCGGCGTGGGCGTGCGCAAGGCGGTGGTGCTGGCGGCGGGGTACGGGACACGACTGCTACCGGCGACGAAAGCGCAACCGAAGGAAACGCTCCCCCTCGTCGACAAGCCGATCATCCAGTACACGGTGGAGGAAGCGGCGGCCGCCGGCTTGCGCCAGGTGATCATCGTCACGGCGGCGAGCAAGCGGGCCGTGGAGGACCACTTCGACCGATCGCTGGAGCTCGAGATGACGCTACGGGAGAAGGGCGACCTCTCGCGGCTGGCGGAGATCCAGAAGATCAGCGACCTGGCCGACTTCGTCTACGTGCGGCAGAACGAGCAGAAGGGCGTCGGGCACGCCGTGCTGCAGGTGAAGGACATCGTCGGCGACGAGCCCTTCGTGCTGATGTTCCCCGACGACGTCCCGGTCGCCGACGTGCCGGTGGCGAAGCAGCTCGTCGACGTGTTCGAGCGCTGCCACGGCAGCGTCCTCGCGGTCGAGGAGATCGCCGCGGCCGAGGTCGAGCAGTACGGGATCGTCGGCGGCGAGAAGGACGCGGAGGGCCTCGTGCGGGTGGCCACGCTGGTCGAGAAGCCGAAGGCGGAAGATGCCCCGTCGCGCCTGCGCATCGTCGGGCGCTACGTGCTGACGCCGGAGATCTTCGAGGTGCTCGAGCGGACGCCGCCGGGGAAGGGCCGCGAGGTGCAGCTGACGGACGGCCTGGCGACGCTGATGCAGACGCAGCCGGTGTTCGCCTGCGAGGTCGAGGCCCGGTGGTACGACACCGGCAGGCCGCTGGGGCTGCTGCGGGCGTCGATCGAGATGGGCCTCCGCCGCTCGGACATCGGCCCGGGGCTGCGCGACTTCCTGCGCACGCTGCCGCTCGACGACTGATGCCGGATCCGCAGGCGGACGCCGGGCGCTCGCGGCGCCGGACCGGCCGCATCCTCTCGCTCGGGTACCCGCTGCCGGGGCCGCTCGTCGACAACTACGACTTCGTCAGCGCGCCCGCGTTCTTCGACTACGATGCCATCGTCGTCGACCCCGCCGCGCTGTCGCTGCTGCTCGAGCGCCTGCTCGACGGCTCGCTGGAAGCCGAGAGCTTCGGCGGCCGGCGCGTGCGCGCGACGCCCGGGCAGCCGACGGACCTCGCGTTGGCGGACGTGCTGCTGCGGCGACGCGAGGAGACGCGCGCGCTGCTGGCGCACGACGGCGTGGTGGTGTGCTTCGCCGTGCCGGCGACGAGCCACAGCGGCATCGACGGGCTCGACGCGCTCGACGACTACTACTGGCTGCGGGAGCCCGCCTCTTCGGACGCCGGGAGCGCCGCCCACGGCGACGATCCTGCCGCCGCCAGCGCCGCGCCGGCGCCGCTGGTCACGGCGCGGATGAGGGCCGCCGACGGGACGCGGGTGTCCGTGACGGACTTCGGGCATCCGCTGGCGGCGTTCGTGGAGAGCCAGTTGGCGAACGTCGCATACCGCGCGTACTTCGACGTCGCCCCGGACGACCGGGGCGCGCACATCGTCTTCATCGAGAGCGCGGGCGGCATGCCGGTCGGCGTCGAACTGCCGGCCGCGCACGGCCGCGTGATCTTCCTGCCGGCGATGAGCCCTCCGGGCGGCGAGGCGCGCTACGCGGCCGCGGATGCGCTGCAGGAGGGGATCCGCCGTGCGCTTGGCGTGATGGCGGAGGGACGGGCGCCGGCCTGGCTGGACGGCGAGCGGCTGCCGGGCGTCGATGAGCTCCGCGCCGCCCGCGCTGCGGCGCGCGGCAGACAGGACGAAGCCACGGCTGCCTTCGCACAGGCGGCCGCGGCATACGACGAGCGCGCACGGTACGGGCGCCTGCTCTGGCAGGAGGGCGCGCTCGGGCTCGAGGCCGTCGTCGTCGACGCGCTGCGGCTGATCGGCTTCGACGTGTACGTGAGCACGACGGGCGAGATCGAACTGCGCACCGACATCGGCGCCGTCGTGGTCGAGGCCGAGGCGAGCGAGCAGGCCGTGGGGATGGGCGCGCATCATCGGCTGCGCCAGCGCATCGAGCGGGCGATCGAGCAGCGGGGGACGGCGCCGCGCGGGCTGTTGGTGGTGAACGGGTACCGATTGCAGGCGCCGGACGACCGGCCGCCGCAGATCAGCGACGCCGTGCGGACCGCGGCGGAGACGATGCGGTACTGCGTCGCGACGACGGTATCGTTGTTCGCGGCCGCCGCCGCGCAGCTCACCGACGACGACGATGCCGTGCGGTCGTACCGGGAGCGGCTGCTGACGACGGACGGCGTGGTCGATCGGAGCCGCGCATGACGTCTCGCGGCGACGCCAGGCGCCGCGCGGCGCATGTCAGCTCCACCGTCGCCGGCGAGCGGGTGACCGAGCGGGCAAGGGACGACGCAGCAACGGCGCGATATCCTGTCTAGCGCCATAGATCATCTTGCTGGAAGAAAGGGGTCGATGCGATGGCGATCACGTTGACGGAGAAGCAGCGGAAGCTGCTGACGGAGGGGAAGAACTTTGCGCACGTGGCGACGATCATGCCGGACGGCTCGCCGCAGGTGACGCCGGTCTGGGTCGACTTCGACGGCAGACACATCCTGTTCAACACCGAGGAGAAGCGGGTGAAGCTGCGCAACCTGCGCCGCGACCCGCGGGTGACGCTGAGCGTGCTGGACATGGGGAACCCGTACGACTTCGTCGAGTTCCGGGGACGCGTCGTCGAGATGACGACGGAGGGTGCAGACGCGCACATCGATGCCATGGCGAAGAAGTACCTGGGGCAGGAAACGTACCCGTTCAGCCGCCCCGGCGACGTCCGGGTGATCGTGAAGATCGAGGTGACGGCGGCGACGGGCTAGGAGCGGCGGCGGGCGCCGGATCGACCGCCGACGACGCTCGGTGCGCGACGGCCGCAGGTCGCGCCGGTCGCGGCGGCTCGTCCGACCGGATCGCTCGACCACGGAGTTCGGCGTTGCTGCGCGCGCTTACTCCCGCACGTAGAGGCGGCCGCCGGTGGCGCGGAACTCCGCCGCCTTCTCGCTCATGCCGACGGCGATCGCGTTCTCGGCGGCGACGCCGTGCGTCCGGGCGTAGTCGCGCACGTCCTGGCTGATGCGCATGCTGCAGAAGTGGGGACCGCACATCGAGCAGAAGTGCGCGACCTTGGCCGGCTCGGCAGGCAGCGTCTCGTCGTGGTAGGCCGCGGCGGTCTCCGGATCGAGTGAGAGGTTGAACTGGTCGCGCCAGCGGAACTCGAAGCGCGCCTTCGAGAGGGCGTCATCCCAGTCCTGTGCGCCGGGGTGGCCCTTCGCCAGGTCGGCGGCGTGGGCGGCGATCTTGTAGGCGATGACGCCGTCCTTGACGTCCTGGCGATCCGGCAGTCCGAGGTGCTCCTTCGGCGTCACGTAGCAGAGCATCGCCGTCCCGTACCAACCGATCATGGCGGCGCCGATCGCCGACGTGATGTGGTCGTATCCCGGTGCGATGTCGGTCGTCAGCGGGCCGAGTGTGTAGAACGGCGCCTCGCGGCAGACCGCGAGCTGCAGCTCCATGTTCTCCTTGATCTTGTGCATCGGCACGTGGCCGGGCCCCTCGATCATCACCTGCACGTCGTGCTCCCGGGCGATCTCGGTCAGCTCGCCGAGCGTGCGCAGCTCGCCGAACTGCGCCTCGTCGTTGGCATCGGCGATGCAGCCGGGGCGGAGGCCGTCGCCGAGCGAGAAGGCGACGTCGTAGGCGCGCATGATCTCGCAGATCTCGCGGAAGTGTGTGTAGAGGAAGTTCTCCTCGTGACGGTTGAGGCACCACGCCGCCATGATCGAGCCGCCGCGCGACACGATGCCGGTGACGCGCTTCGCCGTCAGCGGCACGTAGCGCAGCAGTACGCCGGCATGCACGGTGAAGTAGTCGACGCCCTGCTCCGCCTGCTCGATCAGCGTGTCGCGGTACACCTCCCACGTCAGGTCTTCGACCTTGCCGTCGACCTTCTCGAGCGCCTGATAGATCGGCACCGTGCCGATCGGCACCGGCGCGTTGCGGATGATCCACTCGCGCGTCGTATGGATGTCCTTGCCGGTCGAGAGATCCATCACCGTATCGGCGCCCCAGCGCGTCGCCCAGGTCATCTTCTCCACCTCTTCGTCGATCGACGAGGCGACGGCGGAGTTGCCGATGTTCGCGTTGATCTTCACGAGGAAGTGGCGGCCGATGATCATCGGCTCGCTCTCCGGGTGGTTGACGTTCGACGGGATGATCGCCCGGCCGCGGGCGACCTCGTCCCGCACGAACTCGGGCGCGCAGCCCTCGCGCAGGGCGATGAACTCCATCTCCGGCGTGATCACGCCGGCGCGCGCGTAGTGCGACTGCGTAACCGCACGGCCGGCCTTCGCCCGCAGCGGGCGGCGGCGCAGGCCGGGGAACTCCTCGCCGTCCCGTCGGCGGGCGCCGGCGCCCCGCGCGCCTTCGTCGCGGCGGCGCGTGTCGCGCCCGTCGTACGGCTCGACGTCGCCGCGCTCTTCGACCCAAGCTCGCCGCAGCGGCGGCAGGCCGGCGCGGACGTCGGTGGCGATCGAGCGGTCGGTGTAGGGGCCGCTGGTGTCGTAGAGGAGGACTGCGGCGAGCGCGTCGGCGCCCGGCGCGGACGTCAGCGCCACCTCACGCATCGGCACGCGCACGCCGGCGCGCGTCCCGGGAATGTACACCTTGCGGCTGTTCGACGCGGCGAGCGCGCCGGCGGCGGAAACGCTGGGGTCGGCGGTGTCGAGCATCGGCTTCTCCTTGCGCGGCAGCGAAGGCGCCGGGGGCGACGACGCGTGTGAGATGCGAAACGCCGCTGCGATGCAACGGCGTCCTCGGCTGTGTGTCCCTTCGCCGGCATGACCCGGGCAGGTTCAAACGGTCGGCGTACGCCCTCTCAGCCCGCAGGCTCCCGTCACTGCTCTTCGGTTGTGCTTCCACCGTACAGGCGACGGCGCGGCGTTGCAAGCCAGGGCTGGCTTGATGGCGCACGCAGGAGGTAGTCGCGGGATGCGGTGAGAAGGGGTGAGGTGGGAGACGAGTTGACCAGCGTGCTTCGTCGCTTCCAGTTCCCGGCATCGAGCGCGCAGCATCAGTCGGAGCGGTGACGCACGTCCGCGAACCGGCGCGCGTCGGCCTCGACGGGCGCGACGGGATCGCACGTCCCGCTGCCGGTGCGTCGCTCACGTACAGTCGCTCACGTACAATGGAGAGCGATGACCGCCACCTACGACGCGATCGTGCTCGGCGCCGGGCCCGCCGGGAGCACCGCCGCCCGCGAACTGGCGCGAGGGGGCGCCCGCGTGCTGATCCTCGACCGCGCCCGATTCCCGCGCGACAAGCCATGCGGCGGCGGCGTCACGTTCCGCGCCGACGCCGCCAGCGAGCTCGACCTGGCGCCGGTGACGGAGCGCGAGATCTACGGCGTGCGCATCAGCATCCGCATGGGGCGGCGCTTCGAACGCACGAGTCCGCGCCTGCTGGCGCGGATGACGCAGCGGGCGCGTCTCGACAGCTACCTCGTCGAGCAGGCGGCCGCCGCCGGCGCCGGGTTCCGGGACGCATCGCCGGTGCACGGAGTCGAACTCGACGGCGCGGCGGTGCGAGTCCGGGCCGGCAGCGACGTCTATGAGGCGCGGCTGCTGATCGGCGCCGACGGCGTCAACGGCCCTTCGGCGAAGATCATCGGCCTGGCGCCGCTCTCCGAGCACGCGGTCGCCTTCGAGGCGAACTATCCGGCGGACGCGGCGACGATGGACGACTGGTCACGCGTCATTGCCCTGGACCTCGCCGGCGTCCCTGGCGGCTACGGCTGGGTGTTCCCGAAGGGCGACCACCTGAACATCGGCGTCGGCGGCTGGCAGTACGTCGGCCCGACGCTGCGGCAGCGGCTCTCGAAGCTCTGCCGCTACTACGGCTTCGACGAGTCGCGCCTGGTCGGCTTCCGTGGCTATCGGCTGCCGCTCCGCCGTGACGACGCGCCGGTGCACCGCGGCGCCGTCATGCTCGCGGGAGATGCCGCCTGCCTCGTCGACCCGCTCTCGGGCGAGGGCATCTGGGCGGCGTTCGTCAGCGGCCGGCTGGCGGCTGACGAAGGGCTGCGCTACCTCTCCGGCCACGTGCCCGACCTTTCCGGCTATCAGCGCGCGCTCGACGCGGCGATGCGCGACGAGATCGTGGCGTCGCGGCGGCTGCAGGCGATTCTGCAGCGGCTGCCGTCGTTCTCCGTGCTGATGCTGAAGTACAACGGCACGTTCTGGCGCTACATGACGGAGATCATCCGCGGCGAGATCGCCTATCCCGACCTGCCGCGCAAGCTCGGGCCGCTACGCCACGCGCTCGACCGCTGGGCGGACTGGGAGATCGCCCACCATCGCCAGCTGATCGCCCGCGCCTGCTGACTCGCCGCTACGGCGCCGCATCGGGCGAGACGCGCGCGCACGTCGCCGGCGTCTCGGGCGTCGGCGTCGCAGTGGGCGCATCCGCGGCGTCTGCGACCGGCAGGTTCGCGCCGCAGAGCAGCGTCCGCGTGTCGACGAGAAAGCCATCGGGCTCCGGCGTCATCGGGAAACGGTCGAGGTTGCGGTCCGCAGGCCCCGTGACGAGCGTGCCGGTACGGTCGAAGCGGGCGCCGCTGCAGGGGTCGGTGAAGAGGCCCGGACCGGCCGTGCCGCTCGCGCTCGAGACGACGGCCAGCGGCTGCCAGACGAGCTTGCAGCCGCGCACGTCGCCGAAGTAGCCCGGCGGGTAGGCGTACAGTGCCGCGACGCGCCCGGAGCCGTCCGACGTCATGAAGAACCCGTCCGCCGCGAACTCGACCGGGTCGCCGGTCAGCTCGTTCGTGATGCGCGTCTGCACGAGGCGGCCGCCGGGAGCGCCGTTGTCGCGGATGGTGCCCATGAGCGCCGCCACACCGACGCCGAGAGCGGCGATCGACAGGACGAGCGCCAGTGCCACGCCGATGCGCGTCCCGATCACACCGCCGCCAGTCCCTGGTCGAGGTCACGGACGATGTCGTCCGGCGCCTCGATGCCGACCGAGAGCCGCACGAGTCCATCGCCGATGCCGCGATGGGCTCGTTCGTCCGCGCTCAGCCCGCGATGCGACGTCGTCGCCGGATGCGAGACCGTCGTCGCAACATCGGCGAGGCTTGCGGCGAAGCGGACCATCGAGAGCGCGGCGACGAAGCGCCCAACCGCCGGGCGATCGGCGAGCTCGAACGAGAGCATGCCGCCGGCGCCGCGCGGCAGCAGGCGGCGGGCGCAGCCGTGGTCGGGGTCGGACGGCAGGCCGGCATAGTACACGCGGCGCACCTTCGGGTGGCCGGCGAGGTGGCCGGCGACGTGGAGGGCGTTGGCTGTATGCCGCTCCATGCGCAGGGCCAGCGTCTTCATGCCGCGCAGCGTCAGCCAGGCATCGAGCGGCGAGCAGACCGCGCCGAAGACGTTGCGGGCGCTGCGGACGGTCTCCAGCAGCGGCGCCGGGCCGACGACGACGCCGGCGGTGACGTCGCTGTGGCCGCCGAGGTACTTCGTGGCGCTGTGCAGGACTACGTCCGCGCCCTGCGCGAGCGCCTGCGAGAGCGCCGGCGACGTGAACGACGCATCGACGGCGAGCACGGCGCCGCCGGCGTGGGCGACCTCCGCCAGCGCCGCGATGTCGGCGACGCGCATCAGCGGGTTCGAGACGGTCTCGACGAGGACGAGCTTCGTTGGCGGCCGCATCGCGTCGCGGAAGCTCGCCGGGTCGCTGACGTCGGCGAGCGACGTCGTGATGCCGTGTGCTGCGAGCGGTCCGCTGAGCAGCGTCGTCGTCGTGCCGTAGAGGTCCGAGGCGGCGACGACGTGGTCGCCCTGAGCCAGCAGCGCGAGGACCAGCGACGAGATCGCCGCCATCCCCGAGGCGGTCGCCACCGCCGCCTCGCCGTGTTCGAGCGCCGCAAGCGCATCTTCGAGCGCGACGACGTTCGGGCTGGCGGTGCGGGCGTAGAGGTAGTAGCCGCGCTCGTGGTCCATCGCCCGCTCGACGAGATCTGGCGACGGCGTCTCATAGACGGACGACAGGTACAGCGGCGGCGCCAGCGGCGGCGTGCGGACGTCGGGCGCGGCGCTCTCGTGCACGCAGCGGGTGTCGAACGACGGCTCTTCGGGCGCTGGCATCGCGACAGTATAGGGCCGGACGTCGCCGATCGCCGCGTCGGCGGCTGGTCGCTCGGTGATGGGCGACTGCTTGCTCTGCCGCCCGGAACTTATCGGCCGCACGCAGCGTCTGGGTTGTGTGACGGAGTGGAAGGAAGCGGCGATGGGACGCGGGATGGGAAGCTGCGGGCAGGCAAGGCGGCGGCGGCAGCGTTCGCGGCTGGCGTCATCGGCATCACCGCGACGCTGGCCGGGCGGCGGTGACGGCCCGGGCTTGGCGCGCGGGGCGAGGACGCCGGGCAGCGGGCCGGTCCCGGCGACGTGTAGCCGCACTGCCCCGGTCTGCAACGACCAGGGGGCCGGCGGCGGCGCCAGCCATCTGCGGTGCGACGAGGCGACGCCGCCCACTCCGGCAGCGGCGCCATAAGACGGAGCGCCGCCAGTGGGGCGTCCGTGCATCGGGGACTGAAGAGGAGGAAGCCATGGGACGGTGGGACTGGAAGCGGCGGGCGGCGGGCGGTGTGGTGGTCGCGATCACGGTCCTACTCATCGTGGCCGTGATCGTCAGCCGCGCCAGCGGCGGCGCGACGCAGCCGTCCGCGCGAGAGGGGACGCACGCGGGCGGCGGCACGACGCAGCCATCGGCGGGGACGCCACCGGGCGGCGGCGGCGTCAGCGCCGCGGTCTGCGCACCCGGCGTGCCGAATTGCGTCGACAAGATCGTCGGCGGCGGCGGCACGGATGGCGCCGCCTGCCGCGTCGAGGAGGGGTGCGCGACTGCGCCACCGTCGTATCCCTGCAGGCAGGACGCCTGCCCGCCGGTCACATCGTGCCTGCAGCCGCGTCCGCTCGCCCCTTCGGCGCCCTCCGGGACGCCGGCCGGCGTCCAGGCGCAGACAGGGACGGCGTGCGTCCCGCCGCCGGTCGCCTGCGCGGTCGCGCCGGACTGCCCGACTGCGCCGGGCTGCCCGACGCAGCCGCCGCCGGCGCCTTCGTCGCGCGACGGCGCCACGCCGTCGGCATGCGACCCGTGCCAACCCGGCGCGACGCCGGTCGCATCGTGCCAGGACGCATGCCCGCCAGCGGGGGAGGGGAGCGCCGTCGCCGCCCAGGCGCCGCCCGCCGTCGCCTGCGTGCCGCCCGGCGTGGCCTGCCCGCTTGCCTCCGGCACGCCGCCGTGCCCGCCGCTGCCGCGCCCGTCGTGTCCGGCGCCGACGCCGACACTACCGTCCGGAAGGCCGTCGGAGTGCGCCGGGGAACCCGGCTGCGCGCCGTGCGTGCAGAATCCCGACCCGGCGTGCGGGCCGCAGGTCTGCACGGCCGAAGCGACGCCGCCGCAGGTGAGCCGCTAACGCCGCTTCCGGCCGGCCGCGAACGTCAGACGCGCCCCGGCAACGACGCGGCGGCCCGACCGGCGAGCCCGGACGCGGACGACTGCCGCAGGTCATCGTGCCCGGCGGGTTCCGCCCCGGCGAGATCTGCGCTGCCGACGGATCCTGGCCGCGCCGCTGGCGAGCCTGGTCTGTCCGTCCATCACGGCGATCGGGATGGGCCAATCGGTGGCCGCGATGTGAAGCTGCGGGTGACGCCCCCCGTGCCTCGCATGACAACGCCGGGCGCGTGCGGTCACTGCGATGACGCTGCGGAGTCTGCGGGGCGCGGGGCGGTCGCCCATCGGGTCGTGCGCTGCCGCGCTCCTCGACCGGACGGCGGACCGCCGCTTCTGTACCGCGAAACGCAGAGAGCGGAGCGCCGAACACGATCGCTGCCACGCTGCTGATCGGGCGCCAGGTGGCACGACCACGACGCGCTTGCCACCATGATGGCGCGTCGATACGATCCGCCACGAGATGATCACCGCGCCGCATCGCGTGCCCGCCGCCGACTCGCCGCATCCCGCACCTGGTCCGCATGCTCCTCGCGCGCGATGAGTTGGCGCGCTCGGCGCCCGGCCGCGCGAGCGCGATCACGCTCGGTGTCTTCGACGGCGTCCATCGCGGCCATCGGCACCTCATCGCGGCGCTGCGTCAACGCGCCATGGCGCGCGGGTTGGCGAGCGTCGTCGTCACGCTGCACCCCGCGCCCGTCCAGGTGCTGCGCCCGGATGTGCGCATCGCTTACCTGACCAGCCTCGAAGAGCGCATCGAGCTGCTTCGCGCTACCGGCGTCGATGCGGTCGCGCCGCTGACGTTCACATCGGAGGTCGCCGAGCTCTCGGCGTTCGACTTCGTCTCGATGCTCCACGACGCGCTGCAGATGCGCTTCCTGCTGATGGGGCCGGACAACGCCTTCGGTCGCGAGCGCGAGGGCACGCCGGCGCGCGTACGCGAGATCGCCGACCAGCTGGGGTTCGAGATGGAGGTGCTCTCGGCGCCGCTCGCCGCGCGCGAGGGCCGCGTCAGCGCTACCGCCGTACGCCGTGCGCTCGTCGACGGCGAGATGGAACTGGCGCGCGACCTGCTCGGCCGGCCCTTCGCCGTCCGCGGTCCGGTCGTCCGCGGACACGAGCGCGGCCGCGGCATCGGCTTCCCGACGGCGAACATCGCCGTGACGCCGGACCGCGCGCTGCCGGCGTTCGGCGTCTACGTCTCGCGGGCGACGGTCGCCGGCCGCGCGTACGCCTCGGCGACGAACATCGGCATCAACCCGACGTTCGCCGACGAGCGTCCCTCGGTCGAGACGTACCTGTTGGATTTCGAGGGCGACCTCTACGGCCGCGAGCTACGGGTCGAGGTTCTGCATCGCCTGCGCGGCGAAGCGCGCTTCGACAGCGTTGCGGCGCTCACCGCCGCCATCGCCGCGGACGTCGAGGCGACGCGCGCCTACTTCGCCGAGCACGCCGGCGACTGAGCCGGCCCCGGCCGCGCGGCATCCGCGGGCGTCGACGGCGGCGCTACCGCAGGTTGCGCTTCGCCAATGGCGACGTCCGGCGTGCGACGGCGAACGCCAGCTTCGCCATGCGGCCTTCCGGCAGCGCGATGTAGAGCGCCCACGGCAGCAGCCGCAGCACCGTGCGCCGGATCGTCGAGGGTCGCGCCCGCAGCGACAGCGTGTAGCCGATCGGCCGCACGTGGATGCTCTTTTCGAAGACCGGCTCCGCTTCCATACGAAGTCAGCATAGCCGATCGCCATCACCCGGACGGGCGAGCGGGCGCCTCCAGCACGTCCGCACCGCCGACCGTCGAGTCCACGACGCCGCGATCGCGGAGCGTGCCGATGCGGACCAACCGGGTGGTAACGGCGGCGGCCCCTATGCGCGGACAATACCAGGGTCCGTCGGGTGGCGTGAGCGGTGCCGATGGGTTGCGCGGACGCGATGGAGGACGTCGGCGGCGCGGTGGACGTCCTCGTGATCATCGGCGGGCGCGCGGATCGCCGGCTTCGTCTTCGCGCGGATGCTCTTCGCACGAAAGATGCGGACGGGTCGTGCCGGGAGTTCCGCCACGCCTGGGACGGGCGATCTTGCCCGGGCTGGAGTTTCTCGTCGCGGGCGACATCATGCGGTCAACGGCCGTCTCGCCGGCCTTCCGCGACCTGGGGCGAGCGGGCGACCATCGTCCGCGTGCGAGGTGGCTGAGCTTCACCCTCGAGTACGATCTCAGCTGCCGCGGGCCGTGGGACACATCCAGGGAGCAGACGCCGGGCGTACCGGGGCGACGCACGGCGGCCACGAAGCGGTCGCGCTCGCGCGGCCCGATGACGGAGGCGCGTTATGGCAGGAGCGAAGTACGTAATCCTCGGCGGCGGGATGGTGGCCGGCTACGCCGCACGCCAGTTCACCGAGCGCGGCGCGGGCCACGACCTGCTCATCGTCTCCTCGGACGCCGCGCCGCCCTACGAGCGGCCGCCGCTCTCGAAAGGCTTCCTCGCCGGCACGGACGACGAAGCCGGCATCTTCATCAACCCGGAGGCCTGGTACGCAGAGCACGGCATCACGCTGCGCAGACGCACCGTGGTCGAGCGGTTGGACATCGGCGGCAGACGTGTGATCACGACGGAAGGCGAGGAGCTCACGTACGAGCGCCTGCTCATCGCCACCGGCGCGCGCGTCCGTACGCTCGACGTGCCCGGCGCATCGCTCGGCGGCGTCTGCTATCTGCGCTCGCTCGACGACGCCAGGCGCATCCGCGATGGCTACGCGGGCGCGCGCAGTGCCGTCGTCCTGGGCTCGGGCTTCATCGGCATGGAAGTCGCGGCGGTGCTCGCGCAGCAGGGCAACGCGACGACAATGATCTTCCCGGAAGACCGCGTATGGCAGCGCATCTTCACGCCGGAGATGTCGGCATTCTTCGAGACGTACTACGAAGAGCACGCCGTCACCTTCCGCAAGGATGAGACGGTCGCCGCGTTCGAGGGTGATGGCCGCGTGCGCGCCGCCATCACGGCGACCGGCGCCCGCCTTGATGCCGAGATCGTCGTGGCCGGCATCGGCGTCACGCCAGCGATCGAACATCTGGCGGACAGCGGGCTGGAGCTGGAGAACGGCGTCGTAGTCAATGAATACCTCGAGACGAACGTCCCCGGCGTCTATGCGGCCGGTGACGTTGCGAACTACCGCGACGTACTCTTCGACACGCGACGGCGCGTCGAGCACTGGGACAACGCCGTCGAGCAGGGCGGCCACGTCGCCCGCATCATGCTGGGCGAGCGGACGCCGTTCGTCCACGTGCCGTACTTCTTCTCCGACGTGTTCGACCTGTCGTACGAGCTCTGGGGCGATACGACGGGCGCGGACGACGTCGCCGTGCGCGGCGATATCACCACCAGCAGCTTCAGCGTCTGGTGGCTGCGCGGCGGTCGGCTCGTCGCCGCGTTCGTCATGGGCCGGCCCGACGACGAGCGCGAGGCGGCGCCCGCCTGGATTGAAGCGCGGAAGCGCGTCTCGGCCGACCGCCTGCGTGATGACGCGCGGCCGCTCGCATCGGCGGTCGATCCGTCGGCGGCGTGACGGCCAGGAGAACTGCGACGTCCGGTGTTCCGTGGATCTCCGTTCCTCAGGACGAGAGGCGCACACGCATCGCTCATCTGTGCCCATCTGAATGATCTGCGGTTCGCCCGCCGTGTGTGTGCAGCTGCGGCGTCCGTGTTGTGTGCCGGAGACGTCCTTCGCTTCGCCCCCCGACGACAGCACATGATCACCCGTCATCTGCGCCCATCTGCGTCGACTGCGTCGACTGCGGCTCCGGGGCTCCGGGCGACCCGCGGCCTCCGACCTCCATCACGCGCGCCTGTATCGGTTTGCGGACCAGCCTTCACTTCATCACGCCGACCCGGACATCGCGGAAGCGCGCGGGCGCGGCGCCGTGGCCGGTGTGCGCGACCTGCTCGGGCTGGCCCTTGCCGCAGTTCGGCGTACCCCAGACCACCCACTCGTCGCGGTTGGCGATGGCGTCGCAGCTGCCCCAGAAGCGCGGCGTGATGCCGGTATACGTGGCGTTCTTCACCAGCGCGCCGAGCTTGCCGTGCCGGATCTCGCGGCCGACCTCCGTGCCGAACTGGAAGTTCAGCCGCTTGTCGTCGATGCTCCAACTGCGGTTCGTCTCCATGTAGATGCCGTCGTCCGTGTCGGCGATCATGTCGGCGAGCGTCCACGTGCCGGGCTCCAGGCTGACGTTCGTCATACGGATCAGCGGGATGCGGTTCCAGCCGGACGCTCGCATGGCGCCGTTGCTGCGCTGGCCGAGCGCCGTCGCCGTCTCGCGCGAGGTCAGGTAGCCGACGAACCGGCCGTCGCGCACGATCGGCGTCGACTGGGCGGCCACCCCCTCGTCGTCGAAGCCGAAGCTGCCGAGGCCGCCCGGGATCGTCGCATCGGCGGTCATGTTCACGGCGGGCGACCCGTACATGAAGCTGCCGAGCTTGTCGGTCGTCAGGAAGCTCATGCCGGCGAACGCCGCCTCCGTCCCCAGCACGCGGTCGAGCTCGATCGGGTGACCGCACGACTCGTGGATCTGGAGGGCGACCTGGCTGCCATCGAGGATCACCGTCGTCGTGCCGGGCGGCTGTGACTTCGCCGTCAGCAGCTCGCGCGCCTCCTCGGCCACGCGCTGCGCGTTCCCGGCGAGGTCGTAGCGTTCGATGAACTCCCATCCCTCGGTGCCCTGATGCCGGCCGACGCTGTTCGGGTACGAGCGGTTCTGCACCTCGCCCTCGTCGACCGCCGTCGCCTCGATGCCGCAGCCGGTCTCGTACAGCTCCTGCTCGATGTAGGCGCCTTCGCTGTTGGCGAAGACCTTGTCCTCGCGCTGGCAGTAGAGGTTGCCTTCCGCCGAGACGATGTGCGGCACGGCCTGCATGGCGTCGTTGGCGCGCAGCAGCAGCGCGATCTTGTCGTCGAGCGAGACGGCGAAGGGATCGCGCAGCACCGGTGTGCGATAGCTGCCGCTCGACGCCTGCGGCGGCCCGATGTCCGCGCGCGGTCCACGCACCATCGCCGACGCCTTCGCGACGCGCACCGCTTCCGCGGCCGTCGCGTCCGCGGCGTCGAGCGTCATCCGGTGGCTGGCGGCGAAGCCCCAGTAGCCATCGACGATCACGCGCACGCCGAACCCCAGCGACTCGTCGGCGGTCAGCGCCTCGACGTTCCTGTTCCGCACGACGACGGACTCCGACGTGAAGCGCACGACGCGGACATCGGCGTACGCGGCGCCCCGCTGCTTCGCCGTATCGAGTGCGCGCATCGCCAGGTCACGCATACGACCTCCGGTCCGGCCCGCCTCGTCCGCGCGGCGCTGCCGTCATTCGTGATCAGCGGCCCTCGGCCGGCGCAGCGTGGTAGTCGCTGTCGCTGACGTGCGGGCCCCACGTCGCGCTGCTGCCGTCGGCGTCGACGTCGATCAGCGCCAGGTGCGTCATGAAGCGCGTCGGCGAGGCGCCGTGCCAGTGATCCTCGTCGGCTTCGAAGAACACGCGGTCGCCCGCCTGCACCCGTTCGATGGCGCCGCCGCGCCGCTGCACGAGGCCCACGCCTTCCGTGATGAAGAGGGTCTGGCCGTTCGGATGCCGGTGCCAGGCCGTCCGCGCGCCGGGCGCGAACCGCACCACGTTCGCACTGAGCCGCGACCGGCCCGATGGCAGCGCCAGCGCATCGATGTAGACGGTGCCGGTGAACCACTCCGCCGGGCCGAGCGCGGTGTCGCCGCCGCTTCGCACGATCTCCATGGCCTTCCCTCCGTCCGGTGGTTCTCCTGGCGAACGCTACACCGGCGCGGGCGCGTGCTGCGAGAGGAACTCGAGCAGGATCGCGTTCGTCTCCTCGGGCTTCTCCGCTGTGAAGCCGTGGCGCTGGCCGGGCAGCAGCCGCAGCCTCGCGCCCGGGATGCGCGCCGCGAGGATGCGCGAGTTGTCGGGCGAGACGAGCGGGTCGGCGTCGCCGGCGACGACGAGCGTCGGCGCGCTGATCCGTGGCAGGCGGTCGTACGTGTCGTGGGCGAGAATCGCCTGCATCTGCGCCTTCATGCCGGTCAGCGACGCCGGGTATTGCACCGACGAGCCGGCGAATTGCAGGAATCCCGGCCCGGGGTTGGCGATGAACTCCGGCGTGAAGAGCAGCTCCATCGTCTCGCGCATGCGCTCCGGCGACATATTGACCTCCGTCGCATCGAGCAGCGTGCCGGCTTCGGCGTGCATGCGCTCGTAGTCCGGCGAGTGCGGCCCGCCGGGCGTCGTGCACGCCAGCACCAGGGTCCGCACGCGCTCGGGGTATTGAAGTGCGAACTCCTGGGCGATCATGCCGCCCATCGACGCGCCGATGATGTGCGCACTCGCGACGCCGGCGGCATCGAGGACGCCCGCCGCGTCCGACGCCATCTGCTGCATGCTATAGGGGCCTTCGGGCTGGCTCGTGCGGCCGGCGCCGCGGTTGTCGAAGACGATCAGGTGGTACTGCGCGGCGAGCGCCGGCACCTGGGGCGCCCAGGCGGCGCCGTTGCCGGTGAAGCCCATGATCATCAGCACCGGCGCCGCATCGGCGTCGCCGTGCTCTTCATAGTAGATGTCGATGCCGTTGATCTGCGCGATGGTCATCGCTCGCCTCCCTGGCTGTGCTCGTGCTCGCCGGCGACGACCGCCCGCTCCCGCACGTCGGCTTCATCGAGAAAGCTGATGACGGCCTCGTTGAACTCGTCGGCGAACTCGACGAAGAACAGGTGCCGCCCATCGGCCCACGTGCGCAGGCGGGCGCCCGGGATCCGCGCCGCGATCGAGCGGCCGTTCTCGACCGGCACGATGCCATCGCGCTCGCCGTGTGCGACGAGCGTCGGCGCGGTGATGGAGGGCAGCAGGTCGAAGGTATCGTGCGCCTGCACGGCGGCGAGCTGCGCCGCACGTCCTTCAGGCGTCGACCGCAGGCGCTCGTTCGCCCGCGAGCGCGCGACGATCTCGGCGTCGTGGGCGGCGGCGTAGAGGTCGCTGTAGTGCAGCCGGTAGGTCGCTCGCACCGCTTCTACGGCATCGGCGATCTCCGCGGCGGCGACGAAGACGGCGAGATGCTCGGGCGGCGGCAGGACGTGGTGTGCGCCGCCGGGCGTCGTGCAGGCGAGCACGAGGCCGCGCACACGCTCCGGGTGCCCGAGCGCGACATGCTGGGCGATCATGCCGCCCATCGATGTGCCCAGCAGGTGCGCAGCATGCACGCCGCACGCGTTCAGCACGGCGACGCAGTCGTCGGCGAGGAGCTGCATCGTGTACGGCCCGGGCGTGACGTCGGAGCGGCCGGAGCCCCGAGGATCCATGACGATGACGCGGAAGCGCTCGCTCAAGCGCGGGATGTTCGCCCAGTACACGGTCGCGTTCGAGCCGAAGCCGGAGATCAGCAACAGCGGCGGGCCGGAACCGTGCGCCTCGTAGTAGATCCGGGCGGCGGCGCCGCGGCTGTCAGCGTGCGGCATCGGCGGTAACCCTGGTCGCGGTTCCCGCGGAGCAGCGCCCGAGGAAGTCGAAGACGATGGCGTCGGCCTCCGCCTGCGCCTCGAGGTTGTAGCCGTGGCCGATGCCATCGAGGATGTAGAGTTCCGCGTGCGGGATGCAGCGCTTCAGCAGGTGCGCGTTGCCGGAGGGGATCATCAGATCCTCGGAGCCGTGGATGATCAGCACGGGACAGGTGATCTCCTGCAGCCGGTCGTACGTGTCGTGCTTCGCCGCGGCGATCACCTGGCGCATGTAGGCCTCGCGCGGCGCGGCAAGCTCTGCGGCATGGCGCGAGCGTGCGAACAGGGCGTCCCGGTGCGACTCGATGTACGCCGCGCTGTACCCGAGCCGCCAGCCCGCTTCGAGCGCGGCATCGCCGCTCAGCGCCCGGTTGGCGACGATCTGCCGGACCGTGGCGTCGCTCGGGCGCACGCCCTTGACCGCGCCGGGTGTCGTGCAGCCCAGCACCAGCCCGCGCACGCGCTCCGGGTGATTGAGCGCCAGCTCCTGCGCGATCATGCCGCCCATCGACGAGCCGTAGATGAACGCATCGCGAACGCCGAGCGCGTCGAGCAGCGCCGCCGCATCCTCCGCGAAGCCGCCGATGCTGTACTCCTCCGCCGGCTTGTCGCTGCGACCGCAGCCGCGCCCGTCGTACACGATGAACTGGTAGCGGCGGCCGTAGGGCTCGATGAGGTAGGAGATCTCGCGCGTGTTCGCGCCGAGACCGCCGATCCAGAGCAGCGGTTCGCCCGTGCCATGCACCTCGGAGTAGAGGTCGATGCCGTTGACATGCACGCTTGGCATGGCACCAGCGTACAGGCGGCGCAGCGCGCGGGGAAGCTGCGTCGCGCGCGGCCGCGGGGCAGCGGTTCTCGCCGCATCTGAATCTGTGGAGCGCGTCGGGACGTCGTCGCGTCGGGCGATGGACGCCGCATCGGCGGTCCTCACGCATCGACAATGTCGATGAAATCGTTACATCTGCCGCCGCGCGTAGATCTTGACAGCTTCTTACGCGCGCCCCTAAGATCGGGCGACGACAACAGAATATGCAGCCGAGTCTCTCCCGGAACGGAGAGAGCGGGGGAACCGCCACCATGGGCTGAAGGATCGCCGCGCGGGTGATCCGGGGGAACCTTCTCCCCCAAGCCGCCAGCTAACCTCGTAGGCTTTGAAGGTCGGACCGTTGATGGACGACCTTTTTTCGTACCCACAATCCCCGGTGCAGGGAGGCACGCCGCCCATTGCGAAGCCGATGAAACCACGCAGCCGCAACAGCTTCCGCGCCGCGTGGGAGCCCGTGGCCGTGCCGGTGATGCCCATCGTGCGCGAGGTGCCGGCCGCGTACCGTCGTCAGCCCGCCAGCGCGACAGCAGCACTGCCTGCGGCGCCCGTGGCCGCGCGGTCCTGGCGGAGCAGCGGGGGCGCGTCCGCTGTGCTGGCGCCGCCGCGGCCGGCGCCCGTCATCGCCATCGGCGACCTCGCGCAGCCGGTCGCCGATGTCGCAGCGGCGGTCAGGCAGCGCGTCCGCGTGCCGGCGTCGCAGCGGGTCATCACGCGCATGCTCGAGGTGTTGCCGTTGGCGTTGGCCGCCACGCTCATCTCGTCGCTCGTCTGGGGGGCTATCTGGCTGCCCGTGCCGCTGGTGGTCATGCTGCTCGGCTTCGACGTCTACTGGGCGTGGCGCTCGCTGAACATCGGCATCCACACGATCCGTGGCTATCGTGCGCTGAAGGCCGCCGCCCGCATCGACTGGCGCAAGCGCTACGACGCAGAGCGCATCACGCGCGACGACGTCCTCGCATGGGAGGACGTGCGCCACATCGTCGTCATCCCGACGTACAAGGAGAGCGTCGAGAAGCTCGGCGCGACGCTCGGCAAGCTGGCGGAGAGCGAGGTCGCGCACGACAAGCTGCTGGTCGTGATCGCGATGGAGGAAGCCGACGCCGGTGCGCCGGCGCGGTTCCAGATCCTGCAGCGCGACTTCGGTCACTGTTTTTTGGCGATGGTGGGCACGACGCACCCGAAGGATATTCCCGGCGAGGTGCGCGGCAAATCGTCGAACGAGGCATGGGCGGCGAAAAAGGCGAAGCGCCTGTTTTGCGACGAGATGGGCTTCGATGTCGACCGCATGACGATCACGAGTTGCGACGCCGACACGCTCTTCCATCCCCGATATTTCAGCGCCCTGACCTATGAATTCGCTACGAACACGCGGCGCTATCGCCTCTTCTGGCAAGGGCCGATCTTCTACTACAACAATGTCTGGGACGTGCCGGCGCCGCTGCGCATCCAGAACAGCCTCGGCGGCATCAACCACCTGGCGAAGCTCGTGCGGAAGTACACCGTGCTCTTCCCGCAGTCGACCTACAGCCTGAGCCTCCGCATGTGTCATGACGTCGACTACTGGGACGTCGACGTGGTTCCGGAAGACTGGCACATGTTCCTGAAGTGCTTCTTCGCGCTCGGTGGCGAGCCCGACGTGCAACCGATCCTGCTGCCCGTCGGCAACGACGGCGTGCGCGCCCACAGCTACACGCGCACGTTCTGGGAGCACTACCAGCAGGCCCGTCGCCACGCCTGGGGCTGCACCGATATCCCCTACGCGGTGCGGCAGGCCTTCGCCCACCCGGAGATCCCGCGCCTGCGCCGCCTGCGCCGCGTCTGGAGCCTGACGGAGAACCACGTCCTCTGGTCGGCGCAGTGGTTCCTGATCACCGGCGTCGCGGCGAACATGTCCGCCGGCGCCTGGGGCGGCTTCATCGGCCTGCATCCGTTCGCGCTCTACAACATCCCGGCGTGGTTCGTCCCCGCCTCGCACTACATCCTCCTGCCGTGCATGGTGCCGCTGATCGGCATGATCATCCTCGACACGATGATGCGGCCGCAGCGTCCGAAGCGCTGGAAGCTGTGGCTCTACCCGGTGCAGTTCGCGCAGTGGACGCTGATGGCGCCGATCACACTCTTCTTCACCGCGCTGCCCGCCGTCGATGCGCAGATCCGCCTCGCGCTGGGCCGACGCCTCGAGTACAAGGTGACGGAGAAGGCGTAAGGCCGTCCTCGAGCGCGCGCACAGAGCTCGCGATCGTGTGGTCGCGCCGAAGCCCACCGCGGCGCGGTCTCCGGACGGCGCGCTCCGCTTTCGACGTCCTGCCCCTCGCGCGGTACGCTGGGCGCATGCCGCTCGACCAGCCGACCGAAGAGGACCGCCAGCAGGCTTCGCCGAAGAACGTCGACAAGATGTGGAAGTTCGTCGAGAAGTTCGCCGAGAAGAGCGGTTCCTACCTGCACCCCCAGCGTGAGATCACCGAGTTCCTCGTCATCGGCCTCGCCAGGCACATCGACGAAGTCGGCCGGCCGCTCTGCCCCTGCAACTTCTACGAGGACAAGGCGGAAGAGGCGACGCGCAGCACCTGGATCTGCGCCTGCGAGGAGATGCAGAAGTACAAGTACTGCCACTGACTGCTCTTCTGCAATTCGGAAGGTCTTCCGATTACCGAGCACCTGCCAGAGGGCCACGAAGGACGCGAGATCTACGGCGTCATCGCAGACCCGCACCCGGAGCGGGGCCGCGCCCTCGGCCGCCTCGAGGAGAAGCAGGGACGCGCGATCGACAAGTCCGGCCGCAAGCCGCTGCCGCCCGCTGGCGAAGGGGACATGGGGGAGTAGGCTCGGCCCCGACCATCACCGACGCCCGCAGCCCGGACGATGTTCGCCGACAAGGCGCAGCAGAAGGCCATCGCCGACAACAACCTGACCAACCCGACGGCCCAGCCGATACTGCCGGCGCGGCACCCACCGGCGGCTTGACAGCCAGCGTCTGCGGGGCCACCTACTCCGCCGCTCGCCGCATCCGACAGCCTGTGCTGCGGACGCCCGGTAGCTGCGGCCGACGGAGCAGTACTCGGGCTCCAGGCGCTCGCCGTTCGCTGTGCGCCCGGCATCGACGACCGCCGGCGCAGGCCGGAGAGCGCACGAATCAGTTCGATCAGCCAGACTGCATGCATGGCCCACGAATCATCGCCGATTCCGCTCCGCCCCGTGGGCGGAGGGGTCGCACAGCAGGCGCGCCCGCACGACGACGCGCCGTATCGGCTCTTCATCGCGACGAGTCTCGCCCTGGCGGTCTTCGGCGGCTTCCTGCTCGCCGTCGTGCTGCCCCTCGCGCAGGCCCTCGAGCTCAGCTGGGGAACCGATTGGCTGGCGCTCGTGCAGGTGCACGGTCAGCTGCAGCTCCTGGGGTTCGCCGGTCTGTTCGTCATCGGGATGTCGTTCCGCCTGATGCCACGCTTCTCCGGGCGGACGCTCGCCTCTCCGGAGCTCGTGCGGCCGCTGCTCGCCTGCGTCGCGCTCAGTCTTGTGATGCGGGCGATCGCGCAACCGTGGGCAAGCGGGACGGCGCGCGACGCTGTCTTGCTCGGGTCGGCGGCACTGCTGCTGGCGGGATCGCTGGCCTTCGCATCGATCATCCTCCGGACGCTTGCGCACCCCGCCAGCCGGGCGGAGGCGACGGGATGGTACTTCTGCCTCGGGGCGGTCGCCTACGTCGGGCAGGCGGCGCTCAACGCGGCGATCATCGTCGAGATGGTGCGTCGCGACGGCGAGGTAGCGCCGTATGCGAAGGATCAGGCGCTCGTCTTCGTGCAACTGTTCGGCTTCCTCATGCTCTTCCTGTCGGGTGTCGCCACACGCGCCATCCCGGCGCTCACGGGTAACGCCCGGAGCAACGCCGCATCGAAGGTGGCAGCGTCCATGCTTGCGGCGTTCGTCGCCGCCTACGCGGCTGCAGCGATCTGGGCCGCATACCGCAGCGCGACGGTTACGACGGCTCGCGTCGAGGATGCCGCCCTGCTCGGCGTAGCGGCCACGTTTGTCACCGTCGTCTGGCTTGCCGGCGTCTTCCGGCCGCGCGCGAACCGCGTCGCTGCTGCGTCGCAGATCCAGTTCCACTTTGTGCGCGCAGCGTGCGGCTGGCTGCTCGTCGCCGCGGCCCTCCTCGCCTGGTACGCGGGGACGGCGCTCGCCGACGGCGGCATCATCGACTCGTACGAGGCGGACGCGGTTCGTCATACGTTGACGGTGGGTGTGGTCACCATGATGATCGTCGGCATGGCACTGCTCGTCGTGCCGGAATTCGCCGGCCGCCGGCTCCAACACCCGCGAGAAGGCGGCATCGTCATCCTCCTGCTCGTGGCGTTGAACGGCGCTGTGGTGCTGCGGGTCTGGCCGGCGCTGCGCGGCATCGACTGGGTCGCGTCGAGCCGCTACTGGCCGATGGCGGCGGCGGGCGTGCTCGCGATCCTGGCGATCGCGGGGTTCGCGCTCATGCTCGTCCAGAGCAACCTCGAGCAGCGCCGGCCGGGGTGGGCATCGAACGCAGCGCGCACGCAGCGCAGACCGCATCCGTAGCGTGCTTTCGCCCCGCTGTGGTGAAGTGCAGCTTCGACCGGTCAGCGTCGCCAGCTTGCAGTGCAGAGCCACTTCGCGAGGCCTCAGCACGGTTCTGCACGCGACGCGGCGAAGCGAATCGGCAGCGAGAAGGTCGGCCTCTAGGCGCAGAACCGAGTCTGGGCGGGCGATATACTGCCTGGGAACCCTTCAGGCGCCCCCGTAGCTCAGAGGATAGAGCAGTGGTTTCCTAAACCATGTGCGCAGGTTCGAGTCCTGCCGGGGGTACCAAGTCCACACAGGTCACGCCGGTGATCACATAGTAACTCGAACTCCGGCCAGGGCTTGAGGCGCAGCTCCTTGCGACACCGCGAACAACCCTCGTTCACGAGCTGGAATCACCTGTACGGACGCCGCTCCGTCACATGGCCGCAACATCCACATCTTCTCCCTGATTCGCTGCCGATCTCTGTGTGCTAAGATCTCCGCGATGCGCCGTATCCGCTACCGGCAGGCCGCCATCGCCTTCGTCTTCACCAGCCTCTGGTTTGTGCTGGGCTTCCTGCTCCTCTGGTCGCCCCTGCCGGGCGCGCTCGGCATCCGCTCGATGCTGCTCGGCGCCTGGCTGCTCCTCTTCTTCGTCATGCTCGCGGTCGCCGGCGCGGCGCTGATGCTCGCCGGCCTCAACGGCATCTTCCCGTCGCGCGCGCGCCGCGCCCGCTACTCCTCCCCGCCTGCCGGCGTCGTCGCGCCCGGTCGGCGGCCCGATGGCCGCGGCGCCGGACGCGCCAAGCAGCACGGCGGCTGACCGCGTCGTGCCCTACGCGCGCGTCAAGAGCATTCAGCTCTGGTACGAGCTGACGGAGCCCCCGGCGGGCGCCCGGACCGCGCCGACGCTCGTCCTCACCCATGGCTACGGCAACCCGTACTGGCCGCCGGCCCTCGACGACCTCCGCGCGAAGTATCGCCTGCTCTGGTACCACGTCCGCGGCCACGGCCGGTCGTCCGTCCCCGATGCGCCGTCGGCCTACAGCCTGCCGCAGTTCGCTGCCGACCTCGCCGGGCTGCTCGACGCGCTCGCCATCGAGCGGGCGCACATCGGCGGCGTCTCGATGGGCGGCATGATCAGCGCCCAGTTCGCCTGCGACTACCCGGAGCGCCTTCAGTCGCTCCTGCTCTGCGATACCACTTGCGGCAACGCGCCCGCCGGCTCCAGTCCCGGCGACGTCGCGCGTGACGCCGAGCGCCAGGTGCGCGAAGCCTTCGACCGCATGACGCGCATCGCCGAGCAGCACGGGCTCGCCGAGCTCACCCGGCGCGAGAACCGCTTTCGTCGCGAGCACGATGCGTACGCGCGCACGCGCGTCGAGTCCGACGACGAGCAGGACGCCGAGGCGGCGCGCAAGAACACGTCGATGACCGCCGCTGGCTACGTGCACGCCGGGCGCGCCCTGCGTGACCGGCCGGACCTCGTGCCGCGGCTGCCGGCGATCGCTGCGCTGACGCTCGTGTCGTGCGGCGAGTGGGATCTCTTTTACCCCTGCGCCATCCGCGACGCGGCGCTGATCCCCCAAGCGCGTCTCGTCACCATCCCGAGGGCGGCGCATTCGACGCCGATGTATCAGCCGCGGCTGTGGGCGCAGGCCGTCTGCGCGTTCGTGGACGAGGTGGAGGCGACGCCGGTCGGCTCACCGGATGATGCGACGCGTCGGGCGTGGCCGGCCGGTCGATGACGGAAGGCCCGCGTGGCAGCTACCGCGCTCAGGCGCGGCGAACCTCCGCCAGGTGCTCTTCCTGGTAGTGGTACGCCGCCACCATGAGCAGATAGACGCCGCACGGCACCGTGCCGCCCACGTCCGGCCAGAAGAACGACGCCGTCTGCGCCAGGGCCGCCGCCGGCGTCCGTTCGACCGCCGCCAGCAGCGCCCCGAACGTCGCGTCCGATGACGCCAGCAGTTCCGCCCACGGCCGCTCGCGCGCTTCCGCCATCCGCGCGGCGTTGAACGTATCGATCGATGCGTAGCGGCCGATGCCGTGCGGATAGCCCGAAAGCGACATCATCGCCGGCTCCGCGCTGCCCGCCGCGATCTCGTCGCAGGCGGCGGCCGTCCACGTCTCCCAGCCCGCGATGTGCCCGATGATCTCCTTCATCGACCGGCCGTCCGCCGTCCACGGCGTCGCCGCCTGCTCGCCGTCGAGGCCCTGCACCTCGCGCATGAAGGTGAAGCGGCACGACCGCAGGATCTCCAGCAGGCGCGCCTTCTGCGCCTCCGCGTCGAGCGTCAGCGCCAGGCGCAGCTCGTCGCGCAGCGAGAGCGGAGCGCGCATCGTCGCGCCGGCCGCCTCGTCGGGCGTGGCGGGCGACGGCGTGGCGATCTCGAAGGGCGCCGGCACCGCGCGCACTTCGACCGTCGTGCGCTCGTCCGGCGGCGGCGGCGCGCCGGCCGGCGCATGGCCGTTCCTGCCGGGCGCCGTCGCTTCGTGCTCGTCGTTAGCCAGCGTCTGGCGCGCCCGCAGCGGCTTTCTGCTGTACACGACGATGCTCTTCGGCAGGATGCGGTTGCCGACGTCATCGAGCGCGGTGATGATCGCCGACTGGCGCGCGCGCGTCGAGTCCAGCGCGCGCCGGAAGACGCGGGTGATCGGCCCCTGCTGCCCCCATTCGCTCCAGAAGGCGACGTGGCTCAGCCAGTACAGCGTCTCCAGCGAGTGGCGGTAGCGCACGGCATACGGCTCGAGCCCGGCGCCGCGCAGCAGCCGCACGATCTCCGGCCGCCGGTAGATCCGCACGTGGCCGCCGACGTGCGTGCGGTAGTTCGTCGAGAGCCGCCAGAAGATCGACTCCGAGTACTCGTCCGGCACGCTGACGGCGAGGATGCCGCCGGGCTTCAGCACCCGCTGCAGCTCCGCCGCCAGCACGCGGTCGTCGTCGACGTGCTCCAGCGTCTCGGTACAGATCACGCGGTCGAAGGCCGCATCGACGAACGGCAACCGCTCGCCGGCGCTCTGCAGCCAGTGCACCTCGGCGCGCACCTCGCCGTCGCGGCGCATGATCTCCAGCAGGTAGCGGCCGACGCGCAGGTCGTGCGACGAAAGGTCGGCGCCGACCAGCCGCCCGGGCGATTTCGCCAGTTCGAGCACGTGGCGGCCGGTGCCGCAGCCGAGGTCGATCACGCGGTCGCCGGCGCCGATATCGAGCAGCGCGGGGTCGATCGACTGGAAGCGGTCGAGCCGGGAAGCCATCGCCGTCATCCTTCGCGCGCCGACGCCATCGCGCGCGCGTCCTGCGTCGCCGGCGAGCTGTCGCCGCGCTTGTGGCCGTAGTGGATCAGGTCCTTGCCGATGATCAGGTTCGCCACCGACTCGACGAACTCGAGCGGCTTCCAGCGACGGTTATGGTGGACGTTGATCAGCTTCCACGTCAGCCGCACCGGCGGGAAGTTCTCTCGCGGCAGGCCGTGGATGCAGCGCAGGAACCAGTACAGGCTCTGCGACGCATGCCGGCGGCGCTCGAACTCCACCGTCATGCCGTGCTGCTCCAGGATCCGCCGCATCTCCCCGGGCCGGTACCAGCGCACGTGTCCGCCCGGCGAGTGCCAGTAGTCCCAGGAGAGCGACCAGTACGCGCGCTCCGGCCAAAACGCCGGCACGCTGACGACGGTCCGGGCGCCGTGCTTCGCCACGCGCAGGAACTCGTCGATGCCCCGCCGGTCATCCGGGATGTGCTCGAAGGTCTCGGTGCAGAGCGCCTTGTCGAAGACGCCGTCCCGGAAGGGCAGGTTCGTCGCGTCGCCGATGATGAAGTCGGCGCGCCCCGCCAGCCCCTTCGCCTTCATGTCGTCGTACATGAACTTCGCCGCCCGCAGGTCATCCGCGGCGATGTCGACGCCGACGATGCGGCCGGGGTAGCGCGCCGCCTCGATGGTGTGGCGGCCGCTGCCGCATCCGAGGTCGAGCACGCGCTCGCCGGGCTGGATGTGGAAGTGGCGGTGGAAGTCGATGTTGACGATGTTATCGGGCATGGGTTCGAAGGATCCGGGAATGGAGGAGCAGGAACGGTCGCAGCGAATACGAATCCGGCCCCGAGGTTCCTGGCTCTCGGCTCTACGTTGTGCCTGTCGTCGTGGCGCGACGCGGCGGCCGCAGCTCCTCGTACACCGCCAGCGTCTGCTCGGCCGCCGTGCGCCAGTTGAACGCCTCGACGACCCGGCGCCGGCCGCCGTCAGCGAGCCGCTGCCGCAGCGATGCGTCATTCCACATCATCCGGATCGCCGCCGCAAGGGCGCCGGCATCGCCCGGCGGCACGAGCCAGCCGCTCTCACCGTGCCGCACGATCTCCCGATAGGCGCCGATGTCCGTCGCCACCGTCGGCGTCCCGCAGGCCATCGCTTCGGCCAGCGGCAGACCGAAGCCCTCGTGCACCGACGACGAGACGAGTAGCTTCGCTTCGTTGTAGTGCCGCACCAACTCCTCCGTCGGGATGCGGCCGGTGAACTGGACGCGCGAGTTCAGCCCGAACTCGTCGACCAGGCGCGGCGCCAGCTTGAGGTTGTGCTTCGCGTTGTCGACGAACGTCACCCGGAAGTCGATCTCATCCTTCAGCAGGTTCAGCGCTTCCAGGAAGTAGCGCGCGCCCTTGTTGCGGTCCTCCGAGTTGCCGACGTACAGCAGCGTGTCCGGGCGGCGCTCGATGCCGGGCCGCGGCCGGAAGGTCTCCGTATCGATGCCGTTGTACACCGTCCGGAGCTTCTCCGGCGGCAAGCGGAACGCGGCTTCGACATCGACGCGCGACGTCTCGGAGACGACGACCACCCGGTCGACGCGCCGCGCCACGACCTGCTGCATGATCCACGGCGACCAGAGGATGCGGCGCGCCTTCTCGTACGTCGTGCGCGCCTGCCGCAGCTGGTTCCGCAGGTCGTACGAAAGCGGATGGTGGATCGTCGCGACGAGCGGGAAGCCGCTCGCGTGCGCCGCCCAGACGCCGTAGCTCAGCGTCTGGTTGTCGTGCACGATGTCGAACCGGTGCTCCTTCGACAGCTCCCGCAGCTTGAAGTACGCGCGCACGCTGAAGTTCGCCAAGAGCGACGAGAGGGCGACGCGCGTCGACAAGAAGTCGTAGAAGTTCACCGGGTGAAAGTGCGCCAGCGGCGGCCGTCCGAAGATGAAGTCCTTCTTGTAGTGGTGGTACGTCCAGTAGCTGTAGTCGATGATGTTGTGCGTCGTGACGCGCTCGTCGAGCCGCGGATACGGCGGCCCGGCGATGACGTGGATCTCGTGCCCCATCCGCGCCAGCTCGCGGGTCAGGTAGTGCAGGTAGACGCCCTGACCGCCGGAGTACATGTTCCCCTGGTACATGAGGAAGCAGATCTTCATGCCGGGCGCGTCGCGCGGTCGTGCGCGCTGCCCGTTCGCCCGCAGGCCTTCGGGGCGACGAGCGACAAGGGACGACAGACAACAGACCTCAGGGGGTGACCGGCGGGCCGCGGCGCTTCGATTGCGGCGGTGATGGCGGAGCGCCGGTTGACCGCGCCCTCCGGGGACGATGAGCAGGCGGCGGCGTGCAGATCAGCGTTCACAGCGGCGTCATCCTAGCGGACGCGACGCGCTGGCGCCGCCGTGGCCGCGGCCCGCGGCCGCAATCCCGACGACCGCCGGTGGACCACCCGGCCCCTCTCGGCATCCGACCTCCGATCTCCACTTCCCCTGCTCCGGCGCCGCACGTCCCAGACGATGACCGCCGGTTACACTGCCGTCGAGGCGCGAGCGACGGAGACCGACCGCCCTGGCTCCCACCGCCCGGCAGCCAGCCCACGGAGGGGTGTCCGAGTGGTTGAAGGAGACCGTCTTGAAAACGGTTGTCGTGTCAAAAGCGACCGTGGGTTCGAATCCCACCCCCTCCGCCGTCCGCTGCTCTCTTCGGACCGCGCGCCCCGGCACCGCGACGAGGGTCGCAGCGCCGTCACGAGCGCAGACGCAGTCATCTGCCCGTCGTCACGGTGCACGCGGCATCGCATGGCCGTCGTGAGCGCGTTGAGCGCGTACGCCACGCGCCGACGCCCGGACGCCGCATCCATGTCATCGCGCGCGACGCCGCGAACGTCTCCGCTACGTCACGAATCCATATCGATTCCTGATACCATGTGACCGTGAGTCTCACGCCCGGCGACCTCGCGCCCAATACACCTCACACGCGCGCCGCACGCACCGCCATCAGCATCGCCCGCACGCCGGCGCCGGCGTTCGTCACCCATATGGCAGTGCTCTCCGGCGCCCTCCGGCCGAACACCTTCGCCGCCATCCGCGAATGCCTCGATGCAGGGGTCGGGCGCATCGAGATCGACATCCACTCGCTCGCCGGCGACGACTACATCGTCACCCATGACCGCCGACTCGAGCGCCGCACTGACGCCGCCGGCTCGGTCGGCGCCGTCACGCCCGACGCCGTGCGCGCGGCGCGCTTCCGCCACGACCCGCGCGACCGGCCGCCGCTGCTCTCCGAAGTCGCCGCGCTGGCGGCCGGGGGTCGCACCGAGATCCAGCTCGACCTGAAGGACTGGCGTCCGCTGACCCGGGACCGCATCGACGCGCTGCTTCGCGCCGTCGCGCCGGTACGAGAGCGCGTCATCGTCTCGACCGGGCAGGACTGGAACCTGCGCCTCCTGCACGCCGCCGAGCCGGCGCTCGCCATCGGCTTCGATCCCGGCCTCTACATCGATACGAAGGCTGAGGGAGCGAGCGTGTTCCTGCCGCGCACCACCGGCGCCTACGGCTACCGCGACGACCACCCGCTGGCGTTCGGCGCCATCGAACCGTCCGCCGCATACCTCGAAGCGCGCATGGAGGCGCTCGCGCAGCAGGCGCCGGCCGCGCGGGAGTGGTTCATCGACTATCGCCTCGTGCTGCAGATGCTCGACGATGGCTTCGACGTCGCCTCCTGGCTCCGCCGACGCGGCATCGACGCCAACGTCTGGACGCTCGATGCCGCAGACGACGGCGCCCGCGACGCGCACGGACAGCTCGCCGCCGCCGGCATCGCCCGCATCACAACGAACACGACGCCCGCCTGGGAGCAGCTGCTCAGCGCCCTGCCGGCGTAGGCGACGGCAGCGCGAACTCGACCGAGACGCCGGTCCCCAGACCGAGACGACGCGCGGCCCCTGCGTTGACCTCGAGCACGTAGCGGATGGGCGACGGCGGCGGGTACAGCGTCAGCCCGCTGTCGGCGACGCCTGGCTGCGGCCGCACGTCCGGCGTCACGCCGACGACCCGCTTGTCCTCGCCGATCCAGACGAGATCCAGTGGGAAGCGCATCCCCTTCATCCAGAAGGTCGGCGATGTCACCGCGCCCATGTCGAAGAGCATCCCGGCGTCCTGCGCCAGGGACTCGCGGTCGGAGAGGCCCTGCGCGCGCGTGGCGTCCGTGTCCGCCAGCTCGACCGGGATCGTCGTGCCGCCGACGCGGAGACTCGTCCGCGCCAGGCCCGGGTTCGGCGCGCTCGGCGTCGCCTGCACGCTCCCGCGCGGCCGCACGCTGCCGCCGTCCGCAGGTGCGGAAGCCGATGCGCAGCCGCCGATGGCCAGCGCCACGAGCGCGTACAGCATCGCCCGCCGGAGATCCCTCATCTCGCCATCGTACCGCCGCCTTCGACTCCCCGCCGACGGAGACGGGAGGGCGACAATATGGACCGGCCGATGAGGCGGCGCGGCCTGCCGCCGCGCCGGCGCCGGTCAGCCCACGATGCCCCGCGATCGCAGGTCGCGGACCGCCTCCGAACCGTACCCCAGGGCGTGGAGGACGTCGTCGGTGTGCTGTCCGGCGAGCGGCGCCGTCGTCCGCACCTCGCCCGGCGTATCCGAGAGTTTCGTGCCGATGCCGATGTGCCGGACGCTGCCGAGCGTCGGGTGGGGGACGTCGACGACCATCTGGCGCGCCAGGTTGTGCGGGTCGCGCAGCGCCTCCTCGAGCGAGTACACGGGCGCCGCGCAGATGTCGGTCTGCTTGAGGACGTCGAACCATTCGTCGCGCGTCTTCGTGAGGAACTGCTTCTTGAAGTGCAGCGCGATCTCCGCGCGCGTCGAGGGGTCGTACTGATGCGGGATGAAGTCCTCGCGCCCCATCACCTTGCAGAGGTTGACGAAGAAGTGCGGCTCCAGCGCGCCGAGGCTGATCCAGCCGCCGTCGCCGCACTGGTAGACGTTGTAGTGCGGCACCGAGCCGTTCAGCACCGTGGCGCCGCGCCCCGGCGAGGCGCCGCCGGCGAGCACGCCGCCGGCGACGCTGGCGAGCAGGTACAGGACGCCGTCCGACATCGCGATATCGACGTACTGGCCGCAGGCCGTCCGCTCGCGGGCGATGAGCGCCGCCAGGATGCCGTACGCCGCGTGCATGCCGCCGCCGGCGAAGTCGGCGATGATGTTCATCGGGATCGCCGGCGGCTGGTCGGGCCAGCCGATCATCCCGAGCGCGCCGCCGATGGAGATGTAGGTGATGTCGTGCCCGACCATCTGGCTGTACGGCCCCGTCTGGCCATAACCAGAGAGCGAGCAGTAGATGAGGCGGGGATTGCGTTGCTTCAGCGTGTCGTAGTCGACGCCGAGCCGGTTCACGACGCCGGGGCGGAAGCCTTCGAGCACGACATCGGCGCCGTCCGCCAGCTGGTAGAAGATCTCCCGCGCATCCGGCTCGCGCAGGTTCAGCACGATGCTGCGCTTGTTGCGGCCCATCATGTTGTACGCCGCGGCCTTCTCCGCGTCGCCGCCGCGAGGCCCGAGCGCCGGCGCCAGCTTGCCGTCGGCCGGCGCTTCGACGAGCAGCACGTCGGCGCCAAGGTCGCCGAGCATCATCGAGCAGAACGGCCCCGGCGCGAGGCGGGAGAGGTCGAGGATCTTGATGCCTTCGAGCGGCAGCATGCGGCCTCTTTCGAGTCTATGCGGCAGTGGGTATCAGGCGGAATCGTGTCGGGTGGGCGCGCGTGGGTCAAGCAGCCGGTCGGCCAGCGGGACGCGTAAGGCCATGCGGTGCGGTAGTCGCTGAACCCGGCGACAGAGAGGCGAGCAGCCTGCCCGAGACGGTGGCACCAGGCGTTCTCTCAGGTCATCGAGAGCCACTTTCGGGCATTCGCAGCTCCCCAATCCACCACTTCGACATGCGCCTTCGGGGACTTCCGACGCGTACTCGCTGGCCGGCGAAGGTCACCGTCCATCGAGGCAGGGGGAGCGAGATCGGATCCCGGAGGTCGCGGGACGGACGTCTGAGGACGCGCGCGCACGCAACGGCGCTGCCGCAGATCATGCTGAGGGACGGTGACCGACCGTCGGACGCCTACGCCGCGGCCGGCTCCTCGATCGGCACGATCATGTTCGCGTGCGCGCTGCTGATGAGGATGAACGGCGCCGTCTGCGGCACCGCGTCCGCCGCGCCGTCGAGTGCGCGTACCGTCACGTCGGTCAGCATCGGGTAGCGCTCGCTCGACGCGGCGTTGCGCAGGTAGTCGCTCAGCCGCACCCCGGGTGCGTGGTGGAACTTCCCTTCGACGACGCCGGCAGGCGTGAAGATCCGGACGTCGGTCGCCTTGCGGTCTGCGTAGTCGGGTCCGTGACCCGCGGTCTGGGCGTCATTCATGCGCGGCCCTCCCTTCTGGACGGATCATCGGCCACTCCGGCCGCCACGAGATGCGCGAGGTCGTTGAGTTGCAGCAGGGTGGACCCGGACTCGCGCACCTCCAGCACGGTGCGGGCGGCGAGCGATTGCCGCAGCCGGCGGAAGTTCGCCAGCGGCAGACCGAGCGCCGCGCACAGCGCCGTCAGGATGACGAAGTTGTGCGTGACGGCGACCACCGTCTCGTCCGGGTGCGCCGCCCGCATCCGCTCGACCGCGTCCCAGGCGCGGCGCTGCACCTCCGTCAGCGTCTCGCCGCCCGGCATCCGCGCCCCGGCCCCGGCGCACGCCGGCGAGAGCCAGATGGCGAGGAACTCCGGATAGCGCTCGCGAAGCTCGGCAGCGGTCAGATGCTCCATCTCGCCGACGTCCATCTCGATCAACGCCGGCTCGATCGTCACGGGGACGTCGGTCGCCGCGGCGATCCGGCTGGCAGTCTCGGTGGCGCGGGTCAGTGGACTGCTGTAGATCGCGTCCGGCGCGACCGTGAACGACGCCGCCACCGCTTCCGCCTGACGTCGCCCACGCTCGTTCAACGGCACGTCGGCGCGCCCGAGGGTCAGTTGGCCGCGATTGTGTTCGGTCTCGCCGTGGCGTATGAAGATCAGCCGCATCAGCCGGCGAACCTGCCCTTCGTGCGCCACGCCGTGCGCGCCGGTGAGCGCTCGGCCAGCACCAGCTTCGTGCGATGGACGCGCGCCGGCGCCGGCAGCCCCAATGCCGCGACGACCTGCTCCGGCCGTCCGGCGCCCTGGCTGTCCGAACGCAGCCGCAGGCGCAGCCGCACGCCGCCGGCCGCCGAGGGCCCGACGACGCGAATCGCATCGACCAGCCGCCGGATGTCGTACGAGCGCACCTCGTCTTCGCGCTTGTGCTCCCAGGGCACCGTCTCGGCGGCGAGGAAGCGCTCCGCCGCCGCGGACGCCGCGTCGACGCTGCTATCCGGCACATCGACCTCGTACTCGGCGAAGCGCACGTCCGCCTGCACCGCCGGCAGCGCGAGGCCCACCTCGTGCGCCGCGAGCAGCCGGATGCCGGCCGGCAACTGCGTCGCGGCGTCGGCCAGGAAGCGCTTCGGTGTCACGCGCTGGCTGAGGAAGACATCCATCAGCTCGCCCTCGCTCGTCGTGCCCACGGCGAGCGGCGCCGCCAGCGAGATCTGCGCGTGCGGCGTGAAGCCCTCGGAGTACGCGACGGGCAGCGCCGCCCGCCGCAGCGCCCGTTCCCAGAACCGCATCAGGTCCAGGTGCGTGATGTACTTCAGCTCGTCGCCGCGGCTGAACGTGACGCGCAGTCGCTGGATCTTCATCGTGACCTGTCCGCTCCGTTGTTCGCCCTCTGGGCCGGCACGCATCGCCCGTCTCGCGCGCATCCATTCTGTCGCATCCGGCTGCGGCACGCCCGCCCGGGAGGCCGGTCGCCGTGCGTTCGGCCGGCGCCACGTATCATGTGGGAAGGCAGCGCGATGGAGGATGGCGGATGGCGACGACGACACGAGCGGACCTGCGCCTGATCGAAGGCATGCGCTTCACGGCGACGACCGGCAGCGGCCACGACGTCGGCCTCGACGCTGGATCGGCGAGCGGCGGCACGGATGCGGCGGCGACGCCCGTCGAGCTCGTGCTCACGGCCGCCGCCGGCTGCATGGCGATGGACGCCGTTTCCATCCTCCGCAAGATGCGCCAGCACGTCGCCGGCTACGACATCCACGCCGAGGGCGAGCGCGCTGCCGAGCATCCGCGCGTTCTGACGCAGATCGCCCTCACACACCAGCTCCACGGCAACGCGCTCGCCGCGGCGAACGTCGCCCGTGCGCTCCAGCTCTCGATGACGCGCTACTGCCCCGTCTTCGCCATGCTGCATCCGGGCGTCGCGTTCGTGGTGCGCTACGAAGTGACGGACGACGAGGACGGCACGACCACCAGCGGCGTCGCCGTACGCGAGTCCGCGGCGACGTCCGGGGCATCGTGAGTGGGCAGCCGGCGGGTTAGGATGCGGTGATGTCGTTCCTTTCGCTCGTCGTCCGTAATGTCATGACGCGACGCGTGCGCGCCGGCCTCACGGGCCTCGCCGTCGCCATCGCCATCATGACCGTCGTCGCGCTCGGCGTGCTCACGCACAGCCTGCGGCGCACGGCCGTCTCCGTCCTGCGCACGGGCACCGCCGATTTCACCGTCGCGCAGAAGGGCGTATCCGACGTCCTGTACAGCAATCTCGACGAAGGGCAGGTGAACACGCTGCGCTCGTATCCGCAGGTCGATAGCGTCGTCGGCGTCCTCGTCGCCGCCGTGAAGCTCGATGCCAACCACCCCTTCTTCCTGGAGCTGGGCATCCAGCCGAACGAGCTGGCGCCGTTCGGCGTGCAGATCCTGCGCGGCCAGGCGTACAGCCCGACGGCCACGGACCAGGTGATGCTGGGCTGGCGCGCGTCGAGCGACCTCCAGAAGGGCGTGGGGGACACGATCAACATCGACGGCAACAACTTCAGGGTCGTCGGCATCTTCTCGACGGGCCAGGTCTTCGGTGACTCGGCGTCGATGCTGCCGCTGCCGGCGCTGCAGGGGTACGAGCGTAAGCCGGGCGCCGTCACGCTGGCCTTCGTGAAGACGAAGCCGGGGGCGAACATCGCTGCCCTTCGCAAGAGGATCGAGAAGGACTCGCCGGAGATGGCGACGGTGAAGACCGAGTCGGACTTCGGGCGAGTCGACCGCAATCTGAGCCTGATCAGCGCGGCGAACGTCGGCATCACGATCCTGGCGCTCGTCATCGGCGCCATCGGCGTCATGAACACGATGGTGATGTCCGTGTTCGAGCGCACGCGCGAGTTCGGCGTGCTGCGCGCGGTGGGCTGGACGCGGGCACGGCTGATCGCGCTCGTCATGTCGGAGGCGCTGCTGATCAGCCTCGTCGGAGCGGCGGTCGGCGTCGCGCTCGGCTTCATCGCGATCAAGGGGATCCAGCGCGTGCCGGCGCTGGTCGGCGTCTTCCAGCCCAACTATCCGGCTGGCATCTTCGGCCGCGCGCTCGGCCTCGCCGTCGGCATGGCGTTCGTCGGCGCGCTCTACCCGGCGATCCGCGCCGCCCTGCTCGTGCCGATGGACGCGCTGCGGCATGAGTGAGCGCTCGGCCGAGGCGCCGATCGTGCAGCTCAACGACGTCGTCAAGACCTACGACGACGGCCGCGTGCGCGCGCTCGACTCCGTCTCGATGTCCGTCGCGCGTGGCGAATTCGTCGCCGTCACCGGTCCTTCCGGCTGCGGCAAGTCGACGCTGTTGCACCTGATCGCCGCGCTCGACCGTCCGGACTCCGGCGTGATCCGGGTGAACGGACGCGACCTCAGCACCGCCGGCAACGACCGCTTCCGCCGCAAGGAGATTGGCCTCGTCTTTCAATTGCACAATCTCCTCACGCACCTCAGCGCCATCGAGAACATCGAGATCCCGATGTTCGGCACCGGCCTCACGTACGGCGAGCAGCGGCAGCGCGCGCTCGAGCTGCTCGAGGCGGTCGGCCTCGCGGACAAGCAGAAGGTGCAGCCGCCGCGGCTCTCCGGCGGCGAGCGCCAGCGCCTGGCGATCGCGCGGGCGCTGGCGAACCGGCCGCCGATCGTCCTCGCCGATGAACCGACCGGCAGCCTCGATTCGGCGTCGGTCGACCGCATCCTCGGCCTCTTCCGCGACCTGCGGGCGGAGCGCGGCTTGACGCTCGTGCTTGTCACGCATGATGCGCACGTCGCCGCCGCCGCGGACCACGTCGTCGCGATGCGCGATGGCCGTATCATCGGGCCGGGCAGCGCGGAGGCTTCGTCAGCTTCGCCCGAGCAGATGCGCGGACGCGGCTGACGCCCCGGGGAGCACGACGCCGCTCGACGCCAGCCGGGACGCCGGCTGCCTCGTCCGCGGGCGCTGGCGGTTGCTCGCGGTTTGCTCGCGGTTTGCTCGCGGTTTGCTCGCGGTTTGCTCGCGGTTTGCTCGCGGT